>Ga0307406_10000144_pt1 | contig 42174 bp, 38 predicted proteins | sample 322Cmetagenome_3_FD_203706 | JGI IMG/M metagenome (GOLD analysis project Ga0307406, IMG submission 203706) | Maize rhizosphere microbial communities from greenhouse at UC Davis, California, United States - 322HYB-C-2 | ecosystem: Host-associated > Plants > Roots > Rhizosphere > Soil | place...
CGCCATTGCCGCGGAGGGTGGCCACCACGCCGCCGATGCTATCGGTGAAGGTGGTTCCGGAGGTCGCTTCGGAGTTGGCCTGGGTGGTGAAGGCCCAGAGATTGTCAGGGACGGGGGCTGGCTCGGGTTCAGGCTCTCCGAGATTGTCGGGGCCGGCCTCGATGTTGGCGGTGATCTCGGCGGACGTAAGGACGTGGTTGTAGAGACGGACCTCGTCGTAGGCGATGTTGGCGTTGTTATCCGCCGTGTACATTGAGCGGCCAAGCCAGTTGTTGCGGTCCTGGATTTCGGAGAGATGGAAATCCAAGTCGACGGTGCTGATGAGCGTGCCATTGAGATACCAAGCCATCTGGCCGCCGCCGGTGCCGTAGCTGCCGGCACCATCAGTGAAGGTGCAGAGGATGTGGTAGCGAGTGCCTACCGCGAGGTTCGCGCCGGTATTGCTGCCGAGTTCGGCGCCACTGTCCAAGCGTCCCATGAGGCGCTGGGTATTGGCGGTTGTGTCGCGGTGAACCGCCAAGGCGAAGTCATCGCTCGAGGTGGCGTTATTGGGAGCTTGGGTCGCGGTGGGCTGGATTTCTCCGTTCGGGACCGTCTGGCCACCGCGAACTGCCGATGTGAGCTGACCCATGCGGCCGAAGTCGAAGAGCCGCTGCCAATTCTTGATCGAGACCGGGGTGGCCCAGATTTCGATGGAGAGGTTGGTCTTGGAGGAGATCAGGCCGTTGGGAAGATCGACGTAGGCGGCGATGTTTGCCGGGGTCTGATTGCCATTGGTGGTTCCCGGAAGAACGAGTGCCGAGCCATTGAAGGAGGCCTCGATGCCAACCACGGCACCGGCGGAAGTTCCCACGCTGTCCGCGATGGAGGTGCCGCTGGGCGCGTTGCCAGCTGCGTTATTAAAGGACCAGCGATTGACGAGGTCGGCTTGGGCGCAGCTCAGGAGGGACGCGGCGACCAAGGAGTGTACAGGCCTCCAAGGCCCGTGCATCCGGCGGGAGTTCATGGCGTTTTTGCAGGTAAGTCGCGGGGGCAGGAGAATTGGGTTTCGCGACTCCTTGAATGAAAGCCATGTAAGCCGAACCGGCTATGACGGTATTTCCGTAAGTGGGGAATTCATACCCAAGGCTTACGCGGGGTCTCCGGCGCGATTCCGGGTAATGCCATCGTCAAGAAAAGCGAGCGCACTTGATGACTGACGCATTTGCGATGTATGCGAGGGGAATGAAGAGAGGCATTTACTGGCCGAGAGTCCTCGCCGTGTGCAGCGCGGTGGCACTTGGTGGTGGCTACGTTTTGTGGAGTCAGATGAAATTCCAAGAACGACAAGCCAGGGAGGCTGAGGCGCAGGAAGAGGAGCGGGTGGTGCTGCCTGGCTCGAAGAGTGCGTGGGGTTTTCCGCGCAATAGATCGACCTCTAAAAAAGGCGCGGACGCAGAACGGACGAACGCGGACTTCATTCAAGAGGCTCCCGTCGATGGGGAAACGCGAGCGGAACTACCAAGTTCCAAGATTGGAGTTATACCGCTTCCAGGCGGCGAAGAAAAGAAACCGGAAGAGAGAAAACTTCTCCCCGGGTCGAAGAGAATCGACGCAATCTTGTCCCCATCGGATGTGGAGGAGAAGCCATGAACCTCGCTTCCATGTTGCTCGCCACAGGAGGGAGCTTCCTCTTTCTGTGCCTTGTTTTTCTTCCCTTGGAGCGGGCATTCCCGGCCAAGCCGGGACAAGGCTTCCTGCGGCCGCAGTGGTTTTTGGATCTGTGTTTTTTCCTCGGCCAGTACCTGCTGTGGGGTGGACTGGTGCTGGGGTTGCTAAGCCGGTTTGGCGATTGGATCGATGGTGTGGTGCCGGTGGCATTCCGCGCAGCCGTGGCAGGGCAGCCCTGGTGGTTGCAGGCGGTGGAGGTGATCGTGTTGAGCGACTTCTTTGTTTACTGGGGACACCGGCTACAGCATCGCGTGCCGTTGCTGTGGCGCTTTCACTCGGTGCATCACAGTGCCGAGCATCTCGATTGGCTGGCGGCGCATCGGGAGCATCCGCTGGATACCGTTTACACGATGGGGCTGATCAATTTGCCGGCCTTCGTGCTGGGCTTTCCGCTGGAGACGCTGGCAGGCTTGATCGCGTTCCGGGGGATCTGGGCGATCTACATTCACTCGAACGTACGCCTGCCGATCGGACCGCTGCGGTGGTTCGTCGGTGCGCCGGAACTTCATCACTGGCATCACGATCGCGCGCGAGACGCGGGGAACTACGCGAATATTTCGCCGCTGATGGATCTCGCTTTTGGGACTTACCGCTGTCCCGATCACGAGCCGGAGGTGTTCGGCGTGCATGAGGAGATGCCGCGAAGCTATCTGGGTCAGATGCTTCATCCGTTCCGCAGAAAGGCACTTGCCCGGATTCCGGAATCAGCGGGGATAAGAGAGCATCCGCCAGAGATACTCCGCGGGGCCCGATTGATGACTCGCAAGCCACCAACGGCTGAAGATCATCTGGAGAAGGAAGATCACGACCGAGAGAGCCAAGCCCTCGCTGAACGGCACTCGTCCATAGAGTCCGAATCCGAATGGAATGAAGAGCAGGTTCGCGATGACCGATTGGAGCAGGTAGTTCGTGAGGGATAGCCTGCCGACGCTGGCGAAACCCTGCACTATCCAAGAACCGGAGTAGCGATGGTAAAGGCGAGCGAAGCCGGCGATGTAGCCCCAGCTTAGGATCCAACTTCCGATCAGACCTCCAAGGTAGGCCGAGAGGTTGGGAACCAGGCCTTCGCCGGGTTGACCATAGGCCCATTTGACCGCGGCGAGGCCTACTCCCGCCGCAAGCACGATGCTGAAGATGAAGAGGCGCCCGACTCTGAAACCGGGACTGAGCCAGGCTTCCAGTTTGGTTGATTTTCCCAGGGCCAATCCCAGAACGAAGAAGAGGGAGGCGTGGGAAAGATCGCTGAACCAGGTCGATACCCAGACGAACTTCCACTCCTGAATCCTCAATGCCACGAGGTAGGGCAGCGACGCGTTCTGGTAAGCGAGAACCCACTGGTCCACCGCTGACCGCACATCATTGGCTACCTGCGGTTGTGAAAAGTAGGAGACCGTCAGGGAGACGCAGAGCGCGATCGAGATCAGGCAGATGGCGATCGCTAGTCGTACGAGCGTGAGAACCCTTCGCTTGATCAGGAGCGGAGACAAAAGTCCCAAGAGTCCGTAAAGCGCCAGAATATCACCGGGCCAAAGCAGGATGCCATGCATCACTCCGGCGGCGACGAGAAGACCCATGCGCCAAGAGATGAAAGGGCCGAATGCTCTTCCCTTCGCAATCGCCCGCTTCTCTTGGAGGGCAAGACCGATGCCGAAGAGGAGGGAGAAGATGGGCATGAACTTCCCGGCCGCCAGCCACAGCACGGCCGTCTTTGCCAGTTCGTTCCATTCTCCCGGGAAGTAGAGTTCCGGAGAGCGATAGAAGAAGGCGAAAAGCGGAAGCTTGAATCCCGCCATGTTCACTACCAGCACTCCGAAGAGTGCGAAGCCGCGAAGCGCATCCAACAATGCGATCCGGTCAGAAGGGGCGACCGGACGAAAGGAAGACCCGCCTTCGGGAGGTTCTTCGTCAGCAAGAGAAGGACGGGAGTCAGCCAAGATTCTTCAAGGGGTCCATCCGGGAAAAATGCAGCCCCCGTTTCGCCGGGCGAAACGGGGGCTGCGCGAAATCGAAGTCTTGTGAACTCAGGTGGGATCCGGGCCGAATTGGTTCGGGCCGACGGTGCCCCGGAGGAAGCCGCATTCCACCAAGGCCCAGATGCCGCCTACGAACGGGATTAGGACGATGAGCATCCACCAGCCCGACTTGCCGCGATCATGCCAGCGCTTCGCACCTAGTGCAAAGCCGATCCAGAGCATTAGGAGGTAGAGAGGTATGGCGATGAGAAAGAAGAGGCTGCCTCCGCTCATTGCGCCCGTCTGAGGATCTATCTTGGGCCCAAAGATTGCCCCCAAGATAGCTATTACGATCCCGATGGCGATACCGCTGGCCAGCCCGTAAAGCCAGTAAGTGCGACGAGGAATTCTTCCGTTGAACGAGAGGAGCATTTCCTTTAGCGCTTGCTGGGAAATAGCCGGAACTGAAGGGCTAGGACTTGAGGGGGGCTGATATGGGTCAGTACTCATACACCTTGTTAGATGCCACAAAGCGTCAGCCCGGGCAATTTCAAAGCTGTGTCAGTAGATTGACCTAAATGATTGCGTAATGCAATCCGCTGCAGGCCCTTTGTGGAAGGGCGGGATCTCCTAGCAGTCTAGCAGCTCACCAGCCGTCACGCGTTCTGCAGATAGCGGCGCTGCGCTTCTGCTTCGGCGTTGTGCGGCGCTTCCTCGTTCGTCTCCTTGGTGTCGGCGAGGAGCTCCTCGCGGAACTTCGCGATGATGGCTTCCACCGGCCAGGACGAGGCTTCGCCGAAGGCGCAGATGGTGCGGCCGTCGATCTGATAGGCCACGCTTTCCAAGGTCGCGACGTCCTTTGGCGAGGCTTCGCCGGCGACGATGCGGTCGGAGATTTTCTTCATCCACATGGAGCCTTCGCGGCAGGGCGTGCACTGGCCGCAGGACTCGTGGGCGTAGAAGGTGTTCAGGTTATTGAGCACCCAGGACATCTTCCGCGTGTTGTCCATGACGATCACGCCGCCGGAGCCGGCCATGGAGCCGCAGGCAGCGAGAGAGTCGAAATCCATCGGGATGTCCCAGAAGGAAAGCTTGAGATCGGCGCCTTCGGGTCCCTTGCCCTTCAGGGTGAAGCTCTCGTCGCAGCGCAGGATCTTGGCGGACGATCCACCGGGGATGACGGCCTTGAATTCGCGGCCATCCTTGGGACCACCGCACATGTCGTAGAGCAGCTCGCGCATGGTCACCTTGCCGACTTCGACCTCGAAGTAGCCGGGCTTCATCACGTCGCCAGACACGCAGAGGATGCGGGTGCCGGTGTTGTTCTTCACGCCGAGCTTGGCGTATTCGTCGCCGCCCATGCGGACGATGTGCTTCACGTGGCACAGCGACTCGACGTTGTTCACGATCGTCGGGCACATGTAGAGCCCGAGTGCAGCGGGGAAATAAGGAGGCTTGATGCGCGGGTAGGCGCGTTTGCCCTCGAGCGATTCGATCAGGCCGGTCTCTTCACCGCAGATGTAGGCGGCGGCACCACGGTGGACGTAGATTTCCACGTCGAAGCCGGAGCCGAGGACATTCTTGCCGACGAAGTTCTTCGCGCGGGCCTCGGCGATCGCCTTCTCAAGGATGATGGCGGCCTCGGGAAACTCTTCGCGAATGTAGATGTAGGCGACCTTCGCACCGACGGCGAAGCAGGAGATGACCATGCCCTCGACGAGCTGGTGAGGATCCTGGTGGACGATGTAGCGGTCCTTGAAGGTGCCCGGCTCGGACTCGTCGCAGTTGCAGATCAGGTAGACCGGCTTGGTATTGTTCGGCGGGATGAAGGTCCACTTCAGGCCGGTCGGGAAACCCGCGCCGCCACGACCGCGCAGGCCGGACTTCTTCACTTCCTCGGTGATCGCCTTGGGCTCCATGCCCATGGCCTTCTTCAGATCGTCATAGCCGCCATCGCGCAGGTAGCAATCGATGGACGGATCCCAGTTCTCGCGATCAACGTTCTTGAAGATGAGGCGATACTCGCGGGAGTCGGGCTGTTTACCGGCTTTGTAGGTGATCATGGAGAGTGGCGAGTGATCGGTGATCAGTAGGAAGAGGTGCCGTTGGCGTATTCGTCGAGCAGGGCTTGGGCCTTGTCGGCGGTAACGCCTTCGCGGAAGTCGTCATTCACAAGGCAGACCGGAGCGGTGCCACAGGAAGCGAGGCACTCGGCGAATTCTACCGACCACTTGCCGCAGGGCGACACGGTCACGGGATGGTGATGTGAATCGGAGTGCGAGCGATCGATGCCGGTGAGCTCACAAAGCTTCGCCATCAGCTCATGCGAGCCACCCATGGCGCAGGAGAGCGTGCGGCAGACGCGGAAGTGAACCTTGCCCGGTGCCGACTGGCGGAAGCCGGGGTAGAAGGTCACCACTTCCAGCACCTTGACCGGTTGGATTTCAAGGCGGGCAGCGACCCATTCGATCGCTTCCGCGGAGATGAAGCCATGGTGATGCTGGATGAAGTGCAGGATCGGCAAGACGGCCGAGCGCTTCTGGTCCGCCGGGAACTGGGCGAGGCGGTTGTCGGCTTCGACTTCGAGCGCCGCGGTGGGCACGAAGGGCGGATAGAACTTCGAGCCGGGCGTCTCCGGCGAGGCGACGTTTTCTTCGAGGATCGAGGCGGACATGTTGGAAAATGGGACGTCGGGAGAGTTGCTGTTACTCTTTGAGGAGCGTGCCGAGGTGGTTCATGACCACATGAGGCCCCTTGTAATCGGTGCCTTCGTAGCTGGATTTGAGGATATTTCCCTCCAAGTCGGTGAGCACCAGGTTGGGGATGCCTCCGCCGGGATGCTTGAACTCTTTCTTGAACTTATCCGCCTTGGAGAGCTTGAGCTGCGGCCAGTTCATCTTCTTCTGGACCGCATAGCCTTCCATGGCCTTCTCGTCGGAGTCGCTGGTGACGAGCACGATTTCGAAGTCATGGCTCTTCGGCTTGTTCTTGTCGTAGAACTCGACGAGCGACGGCGTGAATTGCTGGCAGGGACCACACCAGGAAGCGGTGTAGTAGAAGAGGTAGTATTTCGCCGGCTTCTCCGTGAGCTCGAACTTCTTCAACGACTTGCCATCGAGCTTCACGAGATTGCCGTCCAGCACCTTGTCAAACACGCTGGGCGCGGCAGACGATGCATCTGTATCAGCTGCGGCAGGCTTCCAGTCATCAAGACGCTTCGCATCGGCCTCCGCGAGTTCGGTGGCCTTGAGCGAGATGGTCTTGCCGTTGCGCATCTTGAACTCGCCGGTTTTCACGCCGGAGGTCTCGGTAACTTTCACCAGTTCAAGTTCGGCGGCCTTGCCGTCCTTGTTGGTCCACTTTTCGAAGCCGGCGAAGGAGACACCGGCCATCAAGAAGCTAAGCAGGATCGTCTTTTTCATAACGAATCACTTATACGGTCAGCGGTCGCACTCGCCCATCACGAAGTCGAGCGATCCGAGGACGGCCGGGACGTCGGAAATCATGTGGCCGGGCAACAGGATGGACAGCGGGGAAAGATTGCAGAAGGAGGGGCTGCGGATCTTCAGGCGATGCGGGACGCCGCCGCCTGTGGAGTGGATGTAGAAACCGAGTTCGCCCTTCGGATTCTCGGCACCGAAATAGACTTCGCCCGGAGGCGCATCAATGCCCTGGGTGGCCACGATGAAGTGGTGGATCAGCTCCTCCATCGACATCAGCACCTTCTCCTTGTTCGGGAGCATGCTCTTGGCTTCGGCGAGGTTCACCGGGCCTTCCGGCATGGTGTCGAGCACCTGACGGCAGATCTTGATCGACTGGCGCAGCTCTTCCATCCGCACCTGGTAGCGGGCGTAGCAGTCGCCTTCATCCGCCACGATCACGTCGAAGTCGTACTTCTCGTAGCCGAGGTAGGGGCGGTCCTTGCGCAGGTCGCGCGGGACGCCGGAAGCGCGCAGGTTCGGGCCGGTCAGGCCCCAGGCGATCGCGGCTTCCTTCGAGATGATCCCGATGTCGCACATGCGGTCGCGGTAGATCTTGTTCTTGTCGAGCAGCTTGGAGACTTCCTCGATGGTTGTCTCGCATTCGCCCAAGAAGGTGCGCACCGCTTGTTCGAAGCCTGGCGGCATGTCGCGAAGCTGGCCGCCGACACGGGTGTAGGAGGTCGTGAAGCGGGCGCCGGTGAGCTGCTCGCAAAGGTTGTAGATCTTTTCCCGCTCCGTGAAGGTGTAGAGGAAAACGGTCATCGCGCCCACGTCCATGGCGCAGACGCCGACGCCGAGCAGGTGGGAGGAAATGCGGGCCAGCTCGCAGCACAGCACGCGCAGGGCTTGGCCGCGCGGCGGGAGCTCCCAGCCCATCAGCTTTTCCACGGCGCAGGCGTAGGCGACGTTGTTCGCCAGCGGGGCAAGGTAGTCCAACCGGTCCGTATAGGGCACGAACTGGTTGTAGTGCATGTTTTCCGCGATCTTCTCGTCGCCTCGGTGGAGGAAACCCACGTCCGGATCGGCCTTGGTGATGATTTCACCATCCAATTCCAGGATCAGGCGCAGCACGCCGTGCGTGGCTGGGTGGGACGGTCCCATGTTCAGGACCATCTTTTCGCCCATCAAGTCCGTCGTTTCCTCGTGGTACTCGGCGGCCTTTGCGGCCACGTCGGGGGCTTGGTATTCGGTCGTAGAGCTGCTCATTGGGGAATCCCGGCCGCGGAATCAGGCCCCAAGTGTGCCCCTCGGGCAAGGGTGTTTGTGAAAATTTTCACAAAGTCCCCGCCATCCGGCAAATGCCGTCGCCCGCGCTTGCCATGGCTTCTTCGCCTCGCGACCTTTGGCACCATGAAACGCCGCACTTTTTTGCGTTCCGCTGCCTTCTCGTCGCTCGCCCTGACCCCCGCCAGCCAAGTGCTTGCCGCCCTCGCTCCAGACAACAAGTACCGCAAGAACATCGGCATCCAGCTCTACACCCTGCGCGGTGCCCTCGGGAAGGACGCCGCTGGCACGCTGAAGGCCGTCGCCGAGGCCGGCTACAAGCAGGTGGAACCCTACGGTTTCCCGAATTGCCAGCCGCTCCTTGATGGTGCGAAAGCCGCCGGGCTCGCCCTGAATTCGTCCCATTTCGAGTGGGGCAGCGTGGTCAGCCCCAAGGACGCGGCCATGAGCGATTTCCAGAAGATCGTCGAGAAGGCCAAGGAGGTCGGCCTCAGCCACCTCGTCATCCCGTATCTGGCGGACGGCGAGCGCCGCACGCTCGATGACTACAAGAAGATCGCGGCCAACGCCAACAAGGCGGCCGAGCTTACCAAGGCGGCGGGCATCCAGCTTTCCTATCACAACCACGCCTTCGAATTCGCGCCGAAGGAAGGTGGCAAGTGCGGCTACGATATCCTCATGGCGGAGTTCAGCAAGGACATGAAGTTCGAGGTCGATGTCTTCTGGATCAAGGTCGCGAACCTCGATCCCGCCGAGCTCATCACCAAGCTCTCCGGCCGCGTTTCCCAGCTCCACCTCAAGGATCTCAAGTCCGGGCTGAAGCTGCCTGAATACGGCACGATCCCGCAGGACGCCTTCAAGGAACTCGGCAACGGCATCATCCCGATGGAGCCGATTATCGCCGCCGCCGAGAAGGCGGGCGTGGTTCATTGTCACGTCGAGCAGGATCACTCGCCGGACGCGATGGCCAGCATCAAGCAGAGCATTTCCTATCTCGGGAAGCTCTGATAATGCTTCTGCCGTGCGGAGGTCCGTCGTCATCCTCGTCGCCCTTTCCCTGAGCGGCTGCCTCACCCGCCGTGCCGCGGACGTGCTCACCGTGCCTCGGCGGGTGGTGGAGACGGGGCATTGGGAGAAGGAGACGGCGACGAAGCCTGCGCGCTTTGATGTGGAGGCGGCGGATGGCGTGGTTCTCTCGGCTCTGGAGCTGCCTGCCAACCCTTCCGTCCCCAAGCTCGGGACGGCCTATTTGTTTCACGGCTTCGGTAATACCAAGGAACAGATGCTCCCCGTTGCAAAGCGTCTAACAGCTGCCGGCTTCCGGTGCATCGCTTGGGATTCGCGTGGTCATGGCAAGAGCGGCGGCGAGCGTGCCAGCTACGGGATGCGCGAGGTGGATGATGCCCTGCGGGTGATCAAAGCCTCACGCAAGCGCGACCATCGACCGAAGGGCAAGGATGTCTTCTGGGGCTACTCGATGGGGGCCTCGGTAGCTCTCCAGACATTGCCGGAAGATGCGCGCGCGGAGGCTGCAGTGCTGCTCGCGCCCTTCGCCGATCTGAGCCAGATCATGCGCCACCATGCCGGTCAGATTTACAGCGGTGCGATGGTGCCGTTTTTGCCGTGGGTGCGCTCGAATGTCCGCAGCGCCGCTGGATTTGATCCCAAGAGGATCAAGCCGGTCGAAAGCGTCCGCCGCACGGATGCCCGGCTGCTTTTCATCCATGGTGGGCGTGACGGCGTGATCCCTCCGGATCAGTCGGCTCAACTTCTTTCCGCCTGTGAGGAAGGGCAGGGGAAACGCCTGGTGCTTCCCAAGCTCGGTCACGGCGACGTGATGTGGGACCTCCCGGAATCGGCCTACACCACGGCCGTTGATTTTCTCATGGAAGCACGCTGAGCGTCGGACGACTCCCACAGGCCTTGCGGTGGGCAGGCAGGCCCGCTAGAAAGCCGCCGTCATGTCGATCGATCCGCTTCTGCAACTTCTCCGCCGCCAAGCTCGCTACAGCCACAAGGAGCTCGCTGAAGTCCTGTCGCTCAGTGAGTCACAGGTGGCGGAGCGTCTCGCGGCGTGGGAAAAGAACGGCACGATCCTGGGCTACCAGGCGGTCGTGAATCCGGAAGCTGCCGGCGATGATGATGTGTCGGCCTTCATCGAGGTGAAGGTGACGCCTGAGCGCGGCGGCGGCTTTGATCGCCTGGCCATGCGGATCGCGCGCTTCGACCAGGTGGTGAGCTGCTACCTCGCGAGTGGCGGCTACGACCTGATGGTCGTGGTGGAAGGCAGCGACCTGCGTGAAGTGGCCCGCTTCGTTTCCGAAAAGCTGAGCACGATGGACGGCGTGATTTCCACGGCCACCCATTTCCGGCTCAAAACTTACAAGGAGAACGGCTTCATCTTTGAGGAGACCCAAGGCCCGGAGCGGCTGGCGGTGTCTCCGTAAGACAGAAGACCCGAAGGCAGAAGACTTCAGACTGGAGCTGCTTATGGCACCGCCCGTCCCTCTGGTCTTCTGTCTGTCGTCTTCCCCTCTTCTGTCTCTAAAAACGAAAACCCGCCCGGGACGAATCCCGGACGGGTGCCATGACCTTTACGGCCAAAACCCAAGGAAATCAGAGCTTTTGAATTCTCAAGGCTGGGCGGGAACGTAGAACTCTGACCCCTTTGCAAGGACTGTACTGGGATTCAGGTTGTGGCCGTTCAGGGCATTCAGTTTCGCGGTGTTCGTGCCGTGTGCTGCGGCAAAAGCACCGAAATCGATGGGGTCGTTGATGACGACGAGACGAAGTTTTGGGGTATTGCTCACCAGCTCGGCGGCGGGTTGCTCAGCTGGAGCGGGAGCAGGCGCGGCCTCGGACGGGGAAGGGGCGGCAGCTGCCATCTTCGGAGAAGAAGCAGGTGCTGGAGTCTTCTCGCTGGTCGGCTTCGACCTGGCGGTGGTAGGGGCGGACTCAGGCTTGGCTTTGGCTCCGAGGTGAAGCGTCTGGCCGGCGCGGAGGCGCTCCGGCTTGATCTGCGGATTGGCCGACTTCAGGGCTGCCTCGCTCAAGCCGTAGTTGAGGGCGATGCTGTAGAAGGTTTCGCCCGACTTCACGATGTGCGTGCCGCCTTGTGGGATCGCAGTTGGAACAGGGGAATCGGTCTTGGTGCTGGTCTTGGCGACGGCAGCAGGGGCTTTGTCAGGCAGGCGCAGTTTTTGGCCGACCTGAAGTGCCGAGGGATTCTTGATCTTGTTGAGCTTAACCAGCTTTTCGGAAGTGGTGCCGTTGCGCTTGGCGATCTTGGTGAGCGTGTCTCCGGCGCGCACGGTGGCGTAGGAGGGGCTGGCAGCGGCGGGCTTGGCTGGCTCGGCAGCGGTTGGCTTGTTTGCCGGAGTTGCGGCAGCTTCAGTGTGAGCCGCCGGCTTGGCCGTTTCGATCACGGTCTTGGTCGAGAGGGAGGCCTGCGATTTGAGCTGGCTGTTCTCGGTCTCAAGCGCGCGGAGCTGTCGTTCCATTTCCGCGCAGCGCCCTTGGAGGAGCTCCAACTCGGATTTGGCATTCGCCATCGGGGCGGTGCAAAGCAGTGCGGCGAGGAACGGAAGTGCTCTCATGACGGGCAAAGGAATTTCAAAAATTCCGACCCGGCACAAGAAAAATTTAATAAAGCTTAATAATAAGCCTATAAGTGATTCCGCCTCAGAAGCGGGAAATCAGGAGCCGCTCGGCTTCGACTTCGCGTTCGGCTGCGGCGCTTCGACAGCAACGGGACGCTCGACCACCTCTACCGGCGCGCCGTCCGGAGCATAGGGCAGACGGGTGGTCGCCAGCCATTGGCCGGGCTGGAGTCCCTCCTTGATTACCAGCACGTCGGCGGTGGACCACACTGGCTCAATAGTCGTCCGCTGGATGGCGGGATTCTGACGATCCACGAGGTAGATCCGGTTCACTCCGCGCATGGTGTGGCGGGGAATGACGAAGACTTCCTTGAGAATGTTGCCGCGGATCGAAGCACGCACCGGTTGGCCGATTCGCAGTGGCGGCTTGCCGGAAATGAGGCCGAAGGGGTCATCAATGCGGGCGATGGCGAATAGTTCGCGCGACGCTTCATCAAGCGCTCCCTCCGTCCGGACGATCCGGGCATCCCATTGGATGTCATGGCTTTGTGCGATGGCGTCGGTCAGTGTCACCGGCACTTCTGCATCGCCGGGATGGGAGGGGAGATTGATGAAATCGAGCTGGCGCGGGGCGAGAGGGAGTCGGATTTCCGCGAAGTCCGTGGCGAAGATTTCACCGAGAGGTGTCGAGCCGCCGACCGCTTGGCCAAGGCCGACGGCGCGTTCTTGGACCCGACCGTCGAAGGGTGCGCGGATTTTCGTGCGCTCGAGATCGCGGCGGGCTTGTTCGAGTTCCGCAGTGGCGGCGTCGACGGAGGCTTTGGCCTCTTTAAGTTGGGGGACGCGCAGGACGAGTTCAGAAGGCTCTTCGTTGTAGCCGAGGTCGTTCCAGTTCAGGCGTGCCTGCTTGGCGCGGGCTTCTTCCTGTACCAGCACTGCCTCGGAGCGGGCCACGCGGGACTCGGCCGCGGAGACGGCGACTTGAAAATCAGCGGGATCCAACTCGGCGAGAATTTCGTCCTTTTTGAAAAACGCCCCATCCTCGAAGCGCTCGTGGAGCCTGATGATGGTCCCGGCGACCTGCGGGGTCAGGGTGGTGGTGTAGTGGGCGCGGATGCTCCCCTGGCTATCGATGGTGATCTGATAATCGCTGCGCTGAAGCTCCAAGATCTCCGTTTTCAGCACCTGCGGCGGCGCGGGCTGGGGCTTGGGCGTTTCCACGGGAATGCCCAAGCGCCATGCGGTGAGTCCGCCGAAGGCGAGAATAAGCAGGGGAATGAGGAGGCGCAGGAGCATCAGGGAAAAAGCGGCAGGAAGGTGGACCGCGGAAACGGCTTTGCCAAATACGAAGCCGGGAGGAGGACTTTACTTCCCATTTCGTCAGGGCGGTTCGGTTTCGAAGTCGCCGCCGAGCGCCAAGTGGAGGTCGATCCGGTTCTGGAGCCGCTCGTTCCGCAGCCGGATCAGGCCGGCGCGGGAGTTGGTCGCGCGGCTTTGAGATTCCAGCACGCGCAGGATGTCGTCATTCACGCCGTCCGAGTAGTCGCGGGCCGCCTGTTTTTGCGCGAGGGCTGCCTGTTCGACTTCCGTGACGAGGTAGGTCTCTTGTTCGGCCAAGGAGCTGTCGGCGCTCAGCGCTGACTCGACTTCGCGGAAGGCTTCCAGTGCCGCCTGCGAATAGGCGTGAACGGAGGCCTCATTTGCGGCGAGCGCACCACGGGCATCGGCGGAGAGAGCGCCGCCTTCATAGATCGACTGGGCGAAACTGGCTGCTACGGAGCTGGCGAGGTAGCCCGGGTTGAGCAGGTTCGAGAAATTTGAGACCGGCGTGCCGCTGCTGCCGGTGAGAGTCAGGCTGGGCAACATGGCCTTGCGCGCGGCATCGGCTCGCTTGGCATTGGCAAAGAGCCGCGCCCGCGCCGCTGCGAGATCGGGCCGCCGTTCTACCAAGTCCGCGGGCAAGCCCGACGGCACGCCGCGTTTCAATTCAGGCAATTCGCGTGAAGCCCAAGTCTGGCCCGAAGGATAGCGACCCGTGAGGACTTCGTAAGCCCGGGCCGCATTGTCGCGGGCGAGCTGTGCTGCCTTCACCGCGCGCTGGGAGGAGGCCACGTTGGTGCGGCCGAGCTGGACATCAAGTGCGCCTTGGCCCGCGCCGCCCTTGAACAGTCGTTCGACGGCACGCAGCACCCGCTCGTTTGAATCGAGCGTGCTGTGGGCCAGTTCTAACAGCTGCTCCGCGGTGATCAGATTGCACCAGGCTTTGGCCGCATTGGCCGCGAGGGAAAGCCGGGCACCGCGGTAATCGGCGCGGGCTTCGGCGTATTCGGCATCGTCCGCGGCATTCAAGTCGCGGAGCCGTCCCCAGAGGTCCGCCTCCCATGAGGCGGCGAGGGAGAGTCCGTAGCGTTCGCTCTCCGAGGCTGCGGAGTCGCCGTTTTCTTCCACACTGAAGCCAGCCGAGCCCCCTGCTCCGATTCTCGGCTTGGTTCGCGATTTTCCTGCAATACTCGACTCCTTTGCTTGGCGCATCCGGGCAGAAGCCGCCTTGAGATCCTGATTGTTGGCCATTGCGTCATTCACGGCCTGGCTTAGCCCCGCATCGGAGAATTCCCGGAGCCAGCCGCTGCTGATCTTGCCATCACTGCCCGCAGAGGCCGCCTGCCACGTCGCGGGAGAGGATACTTCCATGCGTTCGAGCGGAGAATCGAAGTGCGTCCCTGCGCATGAAATGAGCCATCCGCTGACCAGTATGACAGCTGTGGCAGAGTGCATTCCGGGGAGGTTTGGAGATCGGGAATTCCGTTGCATTTCCTGAGATCTGTTGCTGATAGTCGGCCCGCGTGACCCTCGAAAGAAAAGCCCTTACGTCCCTTCTGCTGGCGGTTTGTCTGCCAATGCCCATGGGGCTTTTCGCGGCATCGGAGACCGCCAAGCCGGTTGCGCCGGAAAAGGCAGCGGAGGCCCCGGCCAAGGGCAAGGAAGAAGCACCGGCGAAGCCGGCTAGCAATGGCAAAGAGAAGGCCAAGCCAGAAACCGCGCCGGCCAAGCCAGCCAATGGCAAGGAGGCTGCGCCGCCTGCGAAGCTCACCAATGGCAAGGAAACCCCTACAGCCAAACCTGCCGAACCCACACCGGCGCCGGAAGCCGGGACGCCTCCGGCGGTCCCCACCAAGAATGGCGAGCCGATGCCGCCTGCTGTCGCGGACGACGATGAAGCTGCGGCCGAGCGCCAGGAAGCTGATGCCGGCACCGCGGTTGCCCGTCCCGTTTCTTCCGATCCCGTCCAAGTCTATGGCTGGCGCGAATGGGTGCTGATCGGCCAGACCCAGATGAAGCTCGCGGCCAAGCTCGACAGCGGCGCGTTCACTTCATCGATCCACGCCGAGGAGAAGGAACTCTTCGAGCGCGATGGGAAGAAGTGGGTGCGCTTCATCGTCACCGATCCTGGCGAAAAGAACTCGCCGCGCACCCGCATCGAAGCGCCGCTGGTCCGCATCGCCCACATCAAGGATCCCGGCGGCAAGTCCGAGGCTCGCGAAGTGGTCCGGCTCAATTTTACCCTCGGCGAGCGCAAGCTGCGCGCGGACTTCACTCTTAACAACCGCAGCAACATGCTCAGCCCCGTGCTCATTGGTCGCACCACGATCAAGGAACTCGGCTGGGTCGATCCTTCCCGCGCCTACCTCGCGGACCAGAAGATCATGCGCTGATCGGATCCCGCCACCGGAATGGGCTCGCGCGTCAAACTTCTCCTCGTCGTCTTAATTCTCACGGCGATTGGCGGCGGCATCGCCGCTTACAAGCACGCCAAACTCGGCCTGCCGCTACGCGCCGGTGAGTTGCCAGAACGCTGGATCATCGAGGCCAAGATTACTTTTCTCGCGCCTCCGGAGGGCGGTAAAGTCAGCGCCCGCCTTTCGCTTCCCGCAGCCGCGGTAGAGGAAGGTCTCGGCCAGGAAGCAGGTTCGGTCGGCTACAACTACTACGTTGAAAAGGACCGTGGCGAATACACGGCGATCTGGGCCTCGGAGAAGCAGACCGGCAATCAGGCGATCTACTACCGCATTAGCTTTCCCAAGAGGAGCAAGAGCGGCGGCGAACCCATTCAACACACGGGGGGAGGCCTGCCGGTTTCGGAAAACCCGGGCTTTTCGGGGGCCTTGGAAGCTGCGGCCAAGCGTGTGATCCAACGCGCCAAGTCCGTTTCCGCCGATCCTGATTCGCTCTTCGTCGGCATCTTCGGTGCGGTTTCCGCCATCGATGCCTCGCAGGAAGTCGGGCTCCTCCGGACCCGCTACGAAGATGAATCCGGCCGCGCTGCCCTGACCACATTGGGCATCGATCTCCTCAATCTCGCGGGCGTTCCAGCACGCGTGGCGCATGGCGTCCGGCTAGAGGAAGCCCGTGGTGGCCAGCAGCCCCTGCGACTCGTGGAGTACTACGATGGTGCTGACTGGAAGGTCCGCGACCCCGACGAGCCATCCTCCACTCTTGATCCCGAGAAGGTCTTCGTCTGGAACCGCGGCGGCGGAGCGCTTTTCGAGATCAATGGTGAGGCCGAAGCTTCCCAGCTCAGCTTCACGGTCATCCGCGGCGTCATCCCGCTCGAAGACCTGACGAATCTTCGCGACTCACCGCTGCTCATTTCCACCATCTTTGGTCTGCCTGCTTCCGAGCAGGCCGTCTTCCGCTACGTCGTCCTCATTCCGCTCGGGGCCTTTGTAGTGGTCGTGATGCGGAACATCATTGGTATCGCCACCCTCGGCACTTTCATGCCCGTGTTGCTGGCGCTCGCCTTGTTGGAGATGGATATCTACGCGGGGCTCATCATGTTCACCGTGATCGTCGCGGCCGGTCTGTGGTTCCGCTTCCTTCTTTCGCGGCTGAACCTGCTGGTTGTTCCCCGCGTGGCGGCCTGTGTGGTCATTGTGACGCTGCTCATGATGGTCCTCAGCGTCATCAGCTACAAGCTGGGCATGCCGGGCGGACTTCAGATCACGCTCTTCCCCATGATCATTCTCGCGTGGACCCTGGAGCGCATGTCGCTGATCTGGGAGGAGGAGGGGAAGCGAAGCGCGATCATGCAAGTGGGAGGCTCCCTCGTCGTCGCGGTGATTGCATACTCCTTCATGAACCTGCGGCAGGTGCAGTACTGGGCCTTCTATTTCCCGGAACTGCTGCTGGTGCTGCTCGCTCTCATCATTCTCATGGGCCGCTATACCGGCTATCGTTTCTCGGAACTGCTTCGCTTCCGGGATTTCAAGGAGGCTTGAAGACACCGGACTTGAAAACGACAGACCACGAACTGGTAGGAAAAGCACCTGGAGTGGTCTCGCCCCAGGTCTCCAGTCCTTCGTCTTCGGCCCGTCGGTGGTGGCACCGCTGGCTCCGGATGCCGTCCGAACTCCGCGCCATGGGAGTGGTGGGCATTAACATGCGCAACGCCCGCTTCCTGCTGCCGAACAATCCACGGAAGCTCTACGACCTCGTCGATAACAAGCTCCGCACCAAGCAACTCGCGGTCGAAAGGAATCTGGCCGTGCCCGAGACCTACGGCGTCATCCAGAGCCCGCACGACACGGCTAGAATTCACAAGCTGCTCGGCAACCGCGATTCCTTCGTCATCAAGCCGGCCCGTGGCTCCGGTGGTAAGGGCGTGCTGGTTATTGCCCATCGCGAAGGGGGCTGGTTCTTCAAGCCCAGCGGTGCGCGGCTGTCGCTCGATGAGATACGGCATCATTGCTCGAACATCCTCGCCGGCCTTTTCTCCCTCGGTGGAAAACGCGACGTCGCGCTGATCGAGTATCGAGTCCATCCCGCGCGGGTTCTCACCGAGATCAGCTTTCAAGGCGCGCCGGACATTCGCGTCGTCATGCTTCACGGTTATCCCGCAATGGCGATGTTGCGTGCTGCGACCCGTGAGTCTGATGGCCGTGCCAACCTTCATCAGGGGGCGGTCGGCATCGGCATCGACCTCGCCACCGGACGTACGATCCGCGCCGTGCATCACGGCCACCCGATCGAGCGGCACCCGGATTTGAAAGTCCCGGTCGTCGGCGTCCAGCTTCCGCACTGGGACGCCATTCTTGATATCGCCGTCACCTGTCACGAGATGACCGGCCTCGGCTACCTCGGCGTCGATCTCATGATCGATGAGGAAAAGGGGCCGCTGATGATTGAGGTCAATGCGCGTCCCGGCTTGGCGATCCAGCTCGCGAATGGCGTCGGGCTTCTACGTCGGCTGGAGCCTGCCCACGACCGGCGGATCAGCCATCCGCACGATAGCCACCAGCAGAAGATCGATTTTTCGCGTCAGACCTTTGCTGCGAGGTAGCCGCCGGTCGGGTCAGGCGTCCCCCCGGTCCAATGGAATAGGTCTTGTCGGCGACCTTCTTGCACCGTGTCGATCCCGGCAGTCTGTTCGCATTAGGGCTGGCGTCTCTGAATCCGCGGATCTTTCTCGAACAAGGCTTTGACCTCGCCGAGGGCCTTGTCTGCCTCGCGGCTCAGGGTCATGCCGCAATTCTGGTTCCATGCCTGGTTCCATGCCGTCTCCAGTGCCTTGGTTGCCGTCTGGAGTTCGGCCGCGGCGTCGGGTTCCGTGGCATGATATCCCCGCAGGAGATTAAGGAACCTCTGACATTCGCTGAAATGTTGCCTGACGTCCTTTTGATCCTTGGGAAGATTGGGAGCGCTAGTACCCAGTTTTACGAGATAGTAAATCGCTTGGCTGTAGATGTCGTACATGCGGTCGCGGAGCCACCGGTCGTGCTCGGCCCGATCATGTTCCCTCGCTGCGGCACACCGCTCTTTGGCTTCGCGCCGGTGGCTCAAGTAAGATAGCCCCACGGAGATTGCCCCCGCGAGGAGTCCTCCGGCCAAGGCGGCATTGACCTCAGAGGATAACCAAGCGAGCAGTTGAGGCACATGGAACAGGGTCATGGGAACGAGCGATGAAGTCTCCGTTCGGGCGTGCGTCCCTTCACCCCTCATCGATCGACCATCCGACCACCTTGGCTTTCTCCACGTCGATGACGGAGCGGGGAAATTGCAGGCGGAAGCGAGGGTCGGTTTGGCGAAGTTGCTGGCTGATCAGGGCTTCGATCAGTCCGGGGTTCTGGGCGTCCTCGGTCAGGGTGGCGGAGCCACCACCGTCGAGGTGGATGGTGATGATGTAGCGGGGCATGGGAAATGGGCTAGGGGAGGGACTCAGGGGCGGACGTGGTAACTCTCTTAGTCTAGGAGAAAGTGGCACTTCCTTGGGTGTGATGACCCCATTTGAAAATAATATAAGATGTGAAAAGGCAAGGGGGAATTGACATGAGAGTGGTTGTTGGGGTGTCTGATGGTATTTTAATCATCCGCTCATCCATAATTTCAGGTAAGATGCGTAGATGATGAAATTTAAGATAGTTGTCTAGAGTTTCGATGGTGAATCTCTGCGATTCGCTCGCCGCCGCATCACCGTCATCTTACTCCAAGTTCTGTCTCCATTTCGCGTCGAAAGCGAGACCTCTGGTCGTTGCCATGGCGCCATGCCGCCAGAGATCAGGACCACGAGGCCATCGGCACCACGGCCGAAAATGCGCTTGGACCCCGGGCCGGGCCGTCCTAGCCTCTCCCCGCCCATGGCTTGGTTCAAGAATCTCAAGGAGAAGCGCAAATACAGCAAGTGGATCGAGGACGGTCGCCCCGACCCGCCGCCGCCGCTGGCCAAGCGCGAAATGCTGCTCGACTACAAGAACCGTCACGGCCTGCAGATCCTCGTCGAGACCGGGACCTTCAAGGGTGACACCGTCGAGGCCATGCGCGGCGAATTCCGCAAGGTCTACTCGATCGAATTGGCGGAGAAATTCTACACCGAGGCCAAGCAGCGTTTCGCTGGCGTGGCGAATGTCGAACTGCATCAAGGTGACAGCGGCAAGGTGATGCCGCAGATTGTATCCAAGCTCGATGCTCCGACCTTGTTCTGGCTGGATGGCCACTACTCCGGCGGCGACACGGCGCAGGGCGATCTCAACTGCCCGGTCTGGGGAGAGCTTGAGGCGATCTTTTCTTCAACCATGAAGCAGCCCTTCGTGGTGCTCATCGATGACGCCCGCTGTTTCCGCAATGTCGGTTCGCAGGAGTATCCTGCGGTGTCGGACATCGAATCGTGGGTGAAGGAGCGTCGCCCGGATCTCGGCATCGAGGTGGCGATGGATTGCATCCGCATCTCGCCGACGAAGGCTTAGTCATCCCATTCGAGGCGGTAGAACGCTTGGGTTTCAGGAAGAGCGGGGTCGATGTAATCCACGACTCCGTCCTCCGAGGCGACGATGGTCTTCAAGGTTTCCCAGTGGACCAAATCGCTGGTGCGCTGGACGCGATACGAACGTCCGGCAACGCCGATCATGTTCACGCGGATGCCTTGATCGGCCATGCGCTGAATGCTGACTGCCGGAGGCGGTGGGGCGACAGTTGCAGGCGAAGGTTCCGTGCTCAAAGCCTGGGCCTGGGCTGCTCCACCGGTGACACGCAGGATCGGTCGTGCCGAGGTGTTGGCATTCTCGGATGAAGCGAACGCCACGTCGTAGGGTGAGGGGTCGGCTTCGAGGATGAAGCTGTAGATTCCCGGAGCAGTGACCAAGGCGGAGACATCGAAGGTGATCGACTCGTCATTGCTAATCTCACCGGTGACGGAATCCAGTTCGGCGCCCTTGGCTGGATCATTGCTGCCGCTGACGGTGCTCTCGCTCCATGAATTAGATGTGGCAGCAAATAGGCGCAGCGTCATCGAACCGGCTGAAACGTCATCGTCTTCCGTGAGTTCCAAGGTCGCCGAGCTGATCGGGGAAACCGCGGTCGATAGATCGAATTGGAGGAACGCAATGCGCTTCCGCGAAGTGCTCTCGATGCGCAGGTTGGAGCCGTTACGATTGCTGCCGTCTTCTGTGTAGGCATCGTGTGTCGGGAGGAACTGCGTCTGCATTCCTCCGCCGGGAGCACTGCTTATCACCACTGTTGTATCGTCGGCAGAGGTCAAGGTTCCGTCGGACCCGCTGAGACGGAGCACATAGGTGCCGGCCGCGGTGAAGGTGGCGTTCGTATCCGGCGATGATGGACTAGAGAAGGTCACCGCCGCCGGGCCGCTGAGCCGTGACCACGCCACCGCTAGCGAGGAGCCCGAAGGCAAGCCATCGTCGCTGGCAGATCCATCGATAGCCAAGGTCGCCTGCCCGCCGCTCAAGGTCGCCGTGCGATCAGGCCCGGCATTGACCACCGGCGATTGGTTGGCCGGCGGTTGGGGATTCACCGTCACGATCACGTCATCGCTGGACGTCAAGGCTCCGTCGGTCGCGGTCAGGCGCAGGGTATAGCTTCCCGCTTCGGTGAAGGTCACCTGGGTGCTGGGGGTATTGGATGATGAGAAGGAAACGGCAGCCGGCCCGCTGACGCGTGACCACGTGACGGCAAGTGACGAGCCTGCAGGCAAGCCGTCATCGCTGGCTGTGCCATTGATCTGCACTTGGGCTGTGGAGGATCCCATTGTCGCTGTTTGATCCGCTCCGGCGCTGACGGCGGGGCCTGCATTCGGTGGCGGAGCGCCGCCGCTCGCCACGACCAGTTCGGGGCGTGCCGAAACGACGGAGTTCTCAGTCGCGGCAAAAGCGATGTCGCGGCTTGATGGATCGGCCTCCAGAATGAGGGTGTAGGTTCCGGGGCCGGTGATGAAGGCGGAGGCATCGAACGAGACTTCCTCCCCGTCGGAAATGTCGCCGATGAAGGTATCGAGCAAGGCTCCCTTGCCGGGGGCGTTCGAGCCCGTGATCGTATCCTCCGACCAGTTGTTGGAGAGCGCGGCATAAAGCCGGATCGTCATGGTGCCGGCCGAGTCATCATCGCTTTCCGTGAGCTTCAGGATGGCGTTGGTGGCGGAGGCGATGCCTTGGACATCAAATTGGATGTAGGCGATGCGCTTGCGCTCCGAACTCTCCACGCGTATTGAGCTCACATTCCGGGTGATGCCGTTTTCCGTGTAGGCGTCTTGAGTGGCTTGGAAGGTCGTTGGGGTTCCTCCGCCGGGAGCGCTGCTTATCACGACCGTCGCGTCGTCCGTGCTGGTCAGACTGCCATCGGAACCGCTGAGACGAAGCACGTAGGTGCCGGCTGCGGTGAAGGTGGCGCTCGTATCCGGCGACGATGGACTGGAGAAGGTCACCGCGGCAGGGCCGCTCACTCGCGACCAAGTGACTGCCAGACTGGAGCCTGCTGGCAAGCCATCGTCGCTGGCCGATCCATCGATAGCCACGATAGCCCGATCGCCGCTCAAGGTTCCCGTGCGATCAGGCCCGGCACTGACCACCGGTGCCTGGTTCGTCGGTGCCTGGGGATTCACCGTCACGACCAGATCGTCGCTGGAGCTCAGCGCCCCGTCGGTGGCGGTCAGGCGCAGGGTATAACTTCCCGCTTCGGTGAAGGTCGCCTGGGTGCTGGGGGTATTGGATGATGAGAAGGAAACGGCGGCCGGTCCGCTGACGAGCGACCAAGTGACGGCGAGCGAAGAGCCCGGAGGCAGGCCGTCATCGCTGGCCGTGCCATCGAGCTGCACCTGAGCCGCAGAGGCTCCCATCGTTGCCGTTTCATCCGCTCCTGCGTTCACGACCGGGGACGCATTGGGCGGCGAAGCGCCTCCGGTGGTCACGACCAGTTCAGGCCGTGCGGCAACGACGGAGTTCTCACTTGCCGCAAAGGCCACATCGCGGCTCGACGAATCGGCCTCCAAGATGAGCGTGTAAGTGCCCGGACCGGTGACGAAGGCGGAGGCATCGAACGACACTTCCTTGCCGTCGGTAATGTCGCCGGTGAAGGTGTCCAGCAAGGGTCCTTTGCCGGGGGCGTTCGAACTCGTGATCGTGGTTTGGGACCAGTTGTTCGAAAGGCCGGCGTAGAGCCGCAGCGTCATCGTCCCGTCGGAGTCGTCGTCGCTCTCCGTGAGCTTGAGCGTGGCATTCGTGGCGGAGACGAAGCCTTGGACGTCGAATTGGAGATAGGCGATGCGCTTGCGCTCCGAACTCTCCACGCGGATCGAACTCACGTTGCGGTTGGTGCCATTCTCCGTGTAAGCGTCTTGAGTTGCGCCGAATGACAAGGTCTCGCCACCGCCAGAGGATGAGGTAATGGTGACCGTCACGTCATCGCTCCGGGAAAACTCACCGTCGCTGGCGGTAAGCCGCAGTACATAGGTTCCCGCGGCGGAGAAGCTGGCGTTGGTCGACGGCGAGTTCGGCGTGGCGAACGAAACCCCGGCGGGACCACTGACGCGGGTCCAGCTCGTTGTTAGAGTGCCGCTTTCTGGTAGGCCGTCATCGGTCGCGCTGCCACTTAGCGTTAGTGTCGTGGAGGATCCGCTCAGCGTGCCATTTCGGTCCGGCCCGGCGCTCACCACCGGTGCTTGGTTGTCTGGTGTGCCGCCGGTGGTTTTATCCACCAGCGCGATCCAATCCTGGGTGGTTGAGTTTGGCGGTGCGCCTATGCTGACGGTGCCCCCGCCACTCACGGAACTGCCGGTGACGAGGCTTCCTCCATTCCGAGGATCAAGCCAACGGACGCGGAAGCTTCCACTGGTGCCGGAGAGATTGAGCGTGTGTGTGCCACCGGAGCGAAGTTGAACCAAGTAGCTCTGTCCTAGCTTGGCGATGCAGCGGTTGCCATTGTCGCCATTGCTACTGACGAGCTCGTTGTGATTGCTCATGTCTTGGAACGGCACCGCCCCGGAGTCGAAGAACTGAATCGCGTAGCGGCAGTAGTCCCAAAATGAGTCGCGGCTGCGGAAGTCTTCGCAGGTGAGGTCGGAATGGGGCTTCCCGTAGCCGAAATAGAATTCAATTCCCGCGCCACCCGCCATGAAGGTCGCCCACAGTGCATCGCGCCGCGCATCGGTGTGGCTGTTGCCGGCATCGTTGTCCGGGCGCAGGCTCAGTTGGGCGTCGCCGGGTTCATCACAGGCCACCACCCACGGCTTGCCCGCGGCGACCGAGTCTTCGATATAATCAAGGACGTTGGAGAAGGTGTCGCTGAAATTCGAGGCGTTTGCCTGCCACGACATGCCGGTCAATTCCGAACCTGGTCCCATCAGGTCCGTGTGACTGTCGCCATTGTGAATGACGATGTGGTGGTCGTAGGGATCGACATCGTGGAAATACTGTGCCCATGCCTTCTTCTGGGAGGTCGAGGCATCATTGATCTCCTCACCGAGGTTCCAGTTGAGAGCGAGATTGTGGCCGAAGCGCGCGATCAATTCGCGGTAGTAGAGCTTGCGTTGATTGCCGAGATTTCCGCCATCAAGCATCAATTCGTTCTCCGTCTCCTGGGTCTTGAAGTGGAGATACATCCCATTACGGGTGCCGTGCTCGAAGACGATTTCCCATTGATCCAATCTCGAAACATCAAGGCGGTCACGAGAGTTATAGTCGATGTAAGGGAAGACGTTCTTGTCATCGCCTTCGATGTTCATCGTGAGGAACGAAAAGGAGTTCAGACCTTCGGAGGCGAGGTAGTTGATCGCTCCGATCAATCCCTTGCCCTTGCTGCCTTGCCAGATCGGCTCACCTGAGCGCCAGTCGCCGACGTGGGGTTGCCAGTCCTTCACCAGGTCGTCGCTTTCGCCGTCGGTCTTGAAATTGCCGTCAAAGTCCGCATAGGCGAGCAGGTTCTCCGGAGAGTCGACGCCAGCCTTCATGAAGTAAGTGCCGGTGCCTGCGAAGCGGAGGTGATGCTTGCCGACATACTGAAGGAGCCCTTTGCCACGTAGATCGCGTCCGGTCTTGTCGGTCTCCGCTACCGTGAAGCTGCCGCTGTCGCCATCGAAGAAGCCTGCGCTGCTTCCGGACCCAGGGCTTCCCGCGTAGACGTTCGTCCCGCTGCGGAAGGATGCGTCGTAGGTCCACGTGCCGGTTTCATCCGGGGCGAAGTGAGTTCGCCAGACGTTGCCGGAGCTGGCCGAGGTATTGGCGGCGTTGCCATCGGCCGCATAGTAGCCCGGCACCACATACGATTTGCCGCTGCCGGCATGCCGGAAGGTCACATCGAGCCGATAGTTCGTGAACGGATTCGGCGTCGCCGATTCGCTGGTCGAAGGACCATTGAACGAAAGAGTGACCTTATGCCACTTGCGTAGTTCCCCCGAGACCGAGGCCGCTTGGAGTGGCAGCCAGATCCCGAAGAGGACGGAGAGAAGAACCGTCGTTCTCATGAGGTTGGAGTCGTTTTCTAGATGATGGAAAACGCTTCACGGATCTGGTGAGCCCACTGGTGATAGAGGTCATGACACGGGAGAGGTTGAAGCTAGGATGGTATGGTCACGGGTGAGTGGGCGAACATGATCCTAGAATGCAGACGACGTGCCCGAGGTCTCAATGTGCGTTGCGACTCATTGATTGACAGCGATCAGTGGCGCCAATCGCTTGCTAAGAATCAGCAGCCAGGGGGGTATCTAACACAGCAAATTGCAATTCACGCAGTGGAAGTCACCGCGAATTGCAAGCGCCTCGCGCTCAAGAGTTCGAAATGTACTCCAAGCGGTTCGGAACCTTCGTCCATTCCGAAGCTGGCTTGAGCGGCCAACCCGGATCATTCGGCGTCCACACACGCTTGTCAGCATGGCGACGCAGCCACGCCGCCCACCAACTAAACGAACTGTTGGCAATGATCGCATGACGGCAGGCGGCCATCAAACGAAAGTCGCGGAGCTCATCGCTGCTCTCGTCAGAGACGTAGGTCACCGGTGCGCCATGGAAGTCGATATATTGCTTCGCCCATTCGAGGTCGTCGCCGAAGACATAGAAGTGGCAGCTTCCCAGCGTGGAAATCGCCGCGCCGATACTAGATTCGTAGTAGCCGGATCCCAGGCGTGGCGAGTAGCGGTCGCGGCGGATGTGCAGGAAGACCGAGTTGGTCGAGCCCAGCATCGCCTCGAAGTCGGCATCCGGTCCCTCGGGGAAGGGCGGCGGCTGGAGTTCCTTGCGGATAATCGAAGCGCGCTCGAAGAAATACTTCTCACTCTGCCAGTAGCCGTTGAGCCGGACCACCTGGCGATTGGTGACGAAGCCGGTGAGCTGGGTTTCCGGCTGCTCGCTGTCCTCGGCCAGGTATGACTTGAAGGCCTGCGGCAGCATCTTGTTGAAGGACCGCATCGTCTTGTGATGCAGCCCTTTCGGATCGCCCAGGCGCCAGCGCGGCGTCGCAGGGGAACCGGCAATGGGAAAGAGGTCGAGCTTGTAGGCACGGCCGTAGCCGTCGCGCTTGTAGCCGGACACGCCGTCGATCCACAGCTCGCGGCGGGTGCGGATCGCGTAGGCACGGGCGGCCGCGTAGGCAAAGAGCTGGTTGCCCAGCCCGCCTTTGATCATGGCGACGACAGCGCGGGTCACTTCTCGAGTGGGGGAGCTTGGAATTTGGCGAGCGACTGGCGCAGGAAGGCCACGTCGTCGGGATGGCGGGAGGCGTAGGCGTCGAGCTGGGCGCGGACCTTCTCGATTCGGGCGGGGACGCCCTCGGGCGTCAGACGCTCGCCATAAGTGCCAGCACCGCTCAAACGGTCGAGCATTTCCTTTCCGATGACAGGCGTGGCGTGGAAAAGGTCGATCCAGTTTTCCAGGTGGCCGCCCTTGTCGCCAGCGGCCGGCAGCGGCGGGGTATTGAGCGGGTGGCCATCGAGGAAATCCCAGACTTCCACCGGTGGCGAGGATGGCTCGGCGGCATTGGCGCGGGCGGCGAGTTCGGCCAAGGCACGCCGATCTTTCTCAAAGTAGCAGTCGGGATCGCCGAGTTCGCGGTAGGCCAGTTGGAATAGTGCGTGGTTCGGCGTGAAAAAGATCACCAGCCGGGCACCCTCCTCGCGGCACTTGGCCACGATCTCTTCCACCAGCTTCATCTTCTCCTCCGACAGGCCGCCGTGGGCGATATGCGACTGCACCATGCGGTGGGTTGTGGAGAGGTAGAGCGAGGAGATCAGCAGCCGTTGATTCGGCGGAAAGGGCGCGTCGCGGCGGAAGCCGTCCGGCGTGTGGTCCGCCACCTCCCCGCGGATCGCACGGCCGATCGTGGCAAACGATGCAGCCAAGGTGGAAATCCCGGCATGATAACGCAACTCGCGCTCGAGTGGGCTGGCCTCAGGATCGAGAGGCGACAGCGCGAAGTCGGTGACATTGATCTTCGGCGGTGGCGTGCTGATGTCGCCGGCATCAATGGCAAGTACCACCAAGCGCGGGTTCTCCCGCTCGATGTAGTAGCGGAACATCGCGTGGTTCTCGACCAAAAGGCCGGCATTCAGTCCGAGGTTCGCGCAGTGCAGGCCTTTGAAGGCGGGGTGTTTGGGATCGAGCCCGATATCGACGCGCGACGAGCCGAACATCGCGGCGTCCCACGTGCCCGATCGGACCAAGCCAGCCTTGGCGGTGCGATTCCACGTGTTGTCGATCGGACGATAGAGATCGAGATTCGCCAAACTCCACGGCATCGGCGTGACCCGCCACGGATTAACGGTGGTATTGAAGACAAAGCCCGCTGCCACGACGCTGGCGAGCAGCGTGATGAAGAACTTCTGGTAGCGTTTGAGGGCAAGCACGGGGAAACGGATCAAATCAGATTAGAACTGGAAGTAGATGAACTCGCTGACCTTGTCGAATTGCAGGCCGGTAGCGATGGCCAGCAGCACGGTCGCCGCGGCGAATGCCTTGGTGGGGCGCCACTGCCACCAACGGCGAGTGCCGCCGGCGGGATAAGGCGCACCGGACACGCGCAGGGCAGGGCGGTAGCGGGCGAAGATTTCCTGGGTATTCGGTAGCAGCCACACGCCAATCAGCACGGGGATTAGCTTCAGCGGCTCGGCGCTTTGGATCACGCGGGTCGCCTTGTCCGGCCAACCACCGAAGCCATGGAGTCCGAACATGGATGCGAGCAAGCGTCCGGCACTCGCAAAATCATGAGCCCGGAAGAAGACCCAGCCGACCAGCACGGCTACGAAGGTCAGGGCGATCGCCAGTGGTTTCGGCAAGGCACGCCAAGCCATCTTTTTCCGCAGGCCGAACCACGCGTGATTCACGCAAAGGAACAGTCCGTGCAGCGCACCCCACATCATGAAGGTCCAACCCGCGCCGTGCCATAGGCCGCCGAGCAGCATGGTGAGGAAGAGATTCACGTAGCGGCGCTTCGGGCCTTTCCGGTTGCCGCCGAGCGGGATGTAAAGGTAGTCGCGCAGGAAGCGGGACAGCGTCATGTGCCAGCGCCGCCAGAACTCGACGATCGAATCTGCCTTGTAGGGTGAATGGAAGTTCAGCGGGAAACGGATTCCGAACAGCCGCGCGGAGCCGAGTGCCATGTCCGAGTAGCCGGAGAAGTCGAAGTAGAGCTGCAGCGCGTAGGCCACCGCGCCGATCCATGCTTCGAGCATCGTCGGGTCGCGGCCATCATCCGCCGCCAGCCCGAAGATCGGCGTGGCGATGCGGGCGATATTGTCGGCGATGACGACCTTCTTGAAGAGGCCCATCAGGAACATGCCAAGGGCGACCGGGAAGTCGCGATGCCAGCCGTGATTCGTCTTGCGGAACTGCGGCATCATTTCCCGGTGATGAATCAGCGGGCCCGCGATGAGGTGCGGGAAGAAGGTGACGAACAGCAGGTAGTCCGTGAAGTGATACTCCTCCGTCTCGCCACGGTAGGCATCCACGAGGTAAGCGATCTGCAAGAAGGTGAAGAAGGAGATCGCCAGCGGCAGGACGATCTCCGGGACGCTCGCCGGCCATCCGGTGAGGGAATTCAGGATGCTACCGAGGAAGCCGGCATACTTGTAATAGCCGAGCAGCGCGAGGTTCGCGGTGACGCCGGCAGTTAACAGCAGCTTGCCGGGCCGGGTGAATTTCAGCACGGACAACCTACGGCCGAGGTAGTAGTTCGCCGTGCAGGAGCCGAGGATCAGCAGGACATACTTCGGGCTCCACGGCTGGTTCGGATCTGGATTCCAGACGCCGTAATAAACCAGCGACATCATCACCAGCCATCCCAGCACCACGCGGAACGGCGCACGCTGCAGGGCATGCCAGCCGATCAGCGCGATCGGCAGGAAAACCAGTAGGAAGGTGTAGGAGTTGAAGAGCACGCTGATTCAAAAACCCGTGAATGAACCGCAGAGAGCGCAGAGATTGCAAAGAAGGAGGTTCAGGATCATGGCGGTTTCTTTGCGTTGAATCCTCAAGCCAGTTCCAGCAGGCCTGCTTTCTGGAGTTCGTCGAGCGCCAGCGGCATCAACCGCTGCGAGAGGTGCGTCCCGTCGTGGAATAGCTTGATGTCCGCCTTCACCGCGGGTTCGTGGTATTTCCCGGCCAGCGCGACCATCGGGATGCCTGCCGCTTCGCAATGCTCCCGTAGCCGGGCGGTGTAGGAATAGGTGATGTCCCGACGCAGCTCCCACGAGCCGATGAAGGGAAAGGTGGGACTGGAGAGGTTTTCGTCCTTCGGGATGATCTGCGGTGGACCCCAGACGATGGGCTTGAAGCCGCGCGCTGCGATCGCCTGCGGCAGCTTCACAAACTTCGCCGCGGTCTTCTCCACCACGTCATCGATCTTGCCACCCGCGATCACGGCTTTGGCCATGTGAATGCGGCAATCGATCTCGCCGAAGGACAGCAGTACCTTGCCGCCGGGCTTCACGTCCTTCTTCAAAAGAATCTCGATCTTCTCCCGTGAGCGCGTCGAGGAGCCGGGATCGCCCGCCTTCCAGGCCGTAGCGGGACCCACGTGAAACACGCGGAAGCAGGGCAACAAATCCAGTCCGCGATTGATCCAATGCGGCTTCCAAAACGCACTCCGGCGGTAGCGGATGAACCGCAGGCGCTCGGCTCCCGCGAAGAACATCGTATTGCTATCGCCGATGCAGGTCAGTGGTTCGGGCGTCGACTTTAGCTCGCGGCCGAGGTGCTCTTCAAGCAGCGCCTTCCGCCGCGCATCGAAGGGCGTCGCCTTGGTGCGGGGCTTGCGCGTCAGAAACGCATCGAGATCATCGGCCAGCGAAACCACTTCCGCCAGCGTGTCAGCGGGGAACTCGGGAATCACGCGGCGCTCGGGCTGGATTCCACAATCGTCCACTGCGGGGCGAGCCAGTTTTCCGGGGATTGCTTGCCGATCAGCACCAGGTCCACATGCACGCGGTTCGGATCGCCGTGGAGCTTCGGGAGGTCGGCGAAGCCTTCCACCTTTCGCAGCGTCTTCGCCTTGATGTTCGCCACCCGGTAGGTGTGGAAGCGTTGCTGCAGCCAGCCAAGATATTCCATCGGCGATTGTCCGGCCCAAGTGATGTATTGGGCGTCGAACTCAATGAAGCCCACCGAGCGGCTGACGGATGCAAGGGTCTCCACGAACCCGCGCAGCGCCTTGCTCTCGTAGCCCTCGATGTCCATCTTGAAGAGCAGCGTCTTGCCGCGCGTCATTTCCAGCGGAACCACCGAGTCGATCGTCTTGGCGGGCAGCTTGAATTCGATTGATTCTGGCCGGTCATTCATCTCCCGCACTGCGGAAGAACTGCCGCTCCAGTCCGGGTTCACGTAAAAGGGGATGTCCTCGGCGGGCGCGTCGGAGACCAGGCAATTGGTGATCGTCATCCGCTTTCCAGCGGGGTGGTCCAAGCGGCTTTTTTCGAGGTGCGGGATCAGCCGCGGGTTTGCCTCGAAGCCGTAAAGCGCCGCGTTTGTCTCATAGTCGGTGCCGAACATGCACTCGCCGTAATTCAGCCCCACGTCCACGATCAGGTCGGGGTGGAGGTGCGAGGCAAAATCGCGCCAAAAGATGAGATTGTCGGAAACTTTTCCCCGCAGCGGCTCCTCGATGACCTTCTTGCGAGCGCAAGGGTCGTTGGCATCGATGTAGATCCAGTGGTCGCTGCCATGCAGCTTCGCACGCTCCGGGCGGAGCGTTCCGTAGCGGAGCAGGGTGAGGGGCTTGAGGTAGGCGCGTTTGACGGCTTTCTCCAAACGCTTGTAGGGGCTGACTTTCATGAAGCGGCGCACCGGGAGTGTGGGCGGCCTTGAAGAGGGGAGCAAGCTCCGGGAAAAGAAGACCTCAAGGGAATGGCAGGGATTTCAGAGCCAATGAGTTGTGATTGTCCGGGATGCTCTCACCCCTGTTCGGCGATCAGGGTTTGAGGATCGGGGGATTTGGAGACCGGGGCGATCCTCGGATTCGGTCTCCGAATTCGGTTCGGCAAACGACCCAAAACCAACGACTCCGCGTTCGTTTCCGTCGCCGTCGTGACGGATCATGGGAGCCTGAGCTGGAAATCTGGCCGGACGTTTTAATAGCGGTATCTTGCCGTGGGAGGAAATAATTCGCCCTTTGCCTTACGATAAAGGTCTGCAAATATCCAATCAGTGTTAGCAAACCGAAGTGCCGCTCGATGCGTACTCGGTTACGGAAGCCCCTTAGCGGTTCCTTGCTGCTGTTTGATGGTGATTTGCTTAGGTATGGGTGGGTCCCTTACAGCAGCGCCACAGACTGTCTCTACGCAGGGCATTGTGGATGCCGTGAAGAAGGCACTCGATGAGCCCAAGCAAGGCTCTCCGCGGACCGGTGGGGTAGGCGTTGCATCAGGAGAACCGGACGCCGAAAGATTCCTCGCGGAGAGTTCCGGCGATATCGCCAAGGAACTGGAAGAAGCGAAAAAGGTCCTCGCCGAGCATAAGATCAGATTGGCTTACTCGGTCGAAAAGGAAGGCGAGGCTCCGTTGCTTGATGAGGGAGCTCGTCCCCAACTGGTGGTGAAACTGTATAAGGATGAGCTGAAGTACACGATGTATTTCCGACTCTCCGGCTCCGATGTTCGGGTCTTCGCACATCCACCGATTCTCCCTTATCGAGAGCTAATCTACCACATCCGCGGGGATAAATACGACAAGCAAGCCGTGGGCGCATGCCTCGGGGAGGCCATCACCTATATCCTCGACCAGCGATAGCCATCCAATGGTGGAGCTGGATAAGGACTGTTGCTAGTGACTCTTCTCGGAAGACTCCGTGCCGGACGCAGCGATTTTCGCGTAGAAGTCCTCGAACATCAGTCGTGTGTCGATGGCGGTGTAGACCCGGATCTTACGACCGTCGGGGCGATCGGCATACTGGCCTTCGCCGTCGATCCGTGGTGCGGGGACTTCGATGAACTTGCTGGAGGAGGGATCGACTTCCCAGGACGATTGCAGGGCGGTGAATAGCACCAGAGGGCTGTCTCCGAGGATATAGGCCTCTCCAAGCGAGCCCTTGGCGCGGGTCATGAGGTCTTCCAGGCGATCTAACAGGAAGCGGGGAAGGCTGCCGTTTTCCGGGCGCATCCGGTGCTTGAGTTCGGCATGCGAGACGAGGGCTTGCCGGTAGGTGCTTCGCGGGATTTGCCAGAGCGGGAGGTCCGATTGGTTAAAGACCACCTGCGCCGCGATGCGGTCGATGCTGAGGTTGTATTCCACTCGCGCTGCTCCCGGCGGTGGCGGGGTTCCTTGGTATTCCGGGCCGCCGATCCAGATGAGGCGCAGCTTCCCGGCGATTTTCGGCTCGGTGAGCCAAGCGCTGGCCGCATCGGTGAGTCCGGCTCCGCAGACGAGATAGACGGGAGTTTTCGTGTCTTCTCGAAGGGCTTCTTGGACGATGAAGCGAACCGCTTCGGTGGCGACCGGTGTTTTAATGTCCAGCAGGGGATCACTGGCGCCTTTTAGGATCGGGATATTGCCGGTCCGATTCATGATGCCGAGGAGTTGGTTCGCCATGGCCACTGCATGGTCCGCAGTGCCGGGGTAGCCGTAGAATCCTCCCGGGTGATGATGCGAGCCAATGATTCCGCGGACTTCGACGGAGGGCGAGAGGAGGTGGTGCGCCAGCTGGAAGAGGCCATCCGGATCGCCACCGAAGTCATTGTCGATGATGACCCGAGCGCGTTTCGCGATGGGGACATCGGGTTTGGTTTCCGCCGCCAACGCCGGGGTCAGAAGCGTCAGCGCGAGAGCAATCGCCAAGACGGGCGAGACGAAGAGAGGCGAGAGGGAGGGCATGAGAAGGAAACGGCGAGCGGAACTTGGAGAGCTTGGAGCGAGCTAGGTCCGTGTCTCAAGTTCTTCGTTCGGGGACCTGATGGCGTGCGGCGAAGGTTTCAAACCACGGCGTTTTCGATCATCAATAGCAACCCGGGCCGTAGTAGCCGGGGCCGTAGCGATAGGGCACAGGCGCATAGTAACCGCCGTAGTAGCCATGGTGATGGTGGTGGCTTCCGATCGCATAGCCGAGCAGCCCGACGGCCGCTGCGCCCGCGATCACGACGCCGGGATCGACTCCGTAGCGAGCGGGCTGTTGCTGAGGAGGCCCGGAATCGTAGGGAACCTCGTAGCCCTTCGCATCCTGTGGGTAGCCAGATGCGTAGGCGGAGCCGGGTGGGTAGGCGGGATAGCAGCCGATGCCGAGGGCGATGAAGCCCGCCAGGCATGCTCGTGCAACGAACATTCGGAGAGGTGCTTTCATGGTCCTACCTCATCACGTGCGGCGGCAAATTCAATGACGAATCTGATTTCGCTACGGGCTCGTCGTGGGACTTGGAGCAAGCCAGTGATGAGGGAGCAGATCGACCAGTCTCACCGCGTGGTCATTGCTCAGGATGACGAGAGCCTCGGCATTCCTAGGATCGATCTGGGCCAGGAACTCGCGGCACCGTCCACAGGGTGAGAGAATGCGATCGTCGGCGACTGCGACGATCGATTCGATCTGGGTTTCGCCCGCTTTGATCATGTCCGCGGCGGCGGCATGCTCGGCGCAGAAACCGAGGCCGCAGCTCAGGTGAACGCACACGCCTGTGTAGATGGCGCCGGAACTGGAGCGGATCGCAGAAGCAACGGTGGCGGCGTCGTGATCTGGCCGTCCCAAGGTGAGATTACGAACGAACGGCCTCGCGGCATCGATGAGTTCCTGGTGGCGCTGGTTCATGGTTCACGGGGCGGGGTTACCTGGCGTAGCTCAATTCTGCTGATGTCAGCGCCAGGTCATCGACCACGCTTCGCTTCGCCGGGATGCCGAGCTTTTCCAAGCTCCCATGGTAGGACTTCACCGCCTCGACGGGCGAAAGGTCGCCATCGGTGATGCGGCGAAGATGGCGGACGAATTCGACCGGATGCTCGGCGTCCTTGATCTTGCGGCCGAAGAGTGCGACCCGCGCGCCGTGCTTCTGGCCCTCGGCGATGAGCTTGAAGGCATCGTGGGTGGTGCCGGAACTGCCGCCGAGGATGCCGACGATGAGATTGTCGGGATCGTAGGTCGCGAGGTCTTCGATGGCGCGTGGCGAGAGAAAGGGGATCTTGAGGAAGACCGGGCCGTGGCCGATGGGGACACCGGCGAGCGTGCGGCAGATCTGGTCATTGAGGAAATGCGGTATGTCGGCGGGAGCCACGTGGCTTTCCAAATTGGGGGCGAAGACTTCGAGGAAGTAGCGGAAGCCGAGGCGCTGGGCTTCGAGACGGAAGGCCTTGAAGGCGGTCAGGCTTTCGCGATCCGCCTCAAGGTCGTTGTTGAAGGTGATCGAGTAGAGTCCCAGGTCGATGTCCGGCCAACCGAGGCTTGGCGAAGTCATCGCCATCACCTCGGCGAGGTCACAGGAGGCGAAGGGACGCGAAGCCGACTCGCGATAGCTCATGCCGCGTCCGCACCAGATGTCGGTGGTGTCATTGGCGCGGATGGCGGGGGTTACTTCGGTGCGATCGAAGATGCGCTCGCGATGGGCTAGCAAGCTCATCTGCGAGACGGAGCCAAGGAGGATATCGATCACGCCATCGGCGACGATCTCCCGGATCGATTGGCGGAACTCCGGCATGCTGTGCCACGTCTTGCCCTGTGGCGGCCACGGGCTGCCCGGTGCGGGGATGCCCCAGGCCATGTCGGCGTCCTTGGCATCGGCCAAGATGAAGGCATGCGGGTCACCCTGGCGGATGGCGGTGAGCTTCTCTAACAAACGGGCTTTCATGTGGAGAACAGGGCAGCTTGCAGGGTAGGAGAAAAGCGATGGCGATCGGCGCGGGCGATGTCGAGAGTCGGAATCCCGCGGCGCCCGCCCAGCGCGGTGGCGACGCACGAGGCGACCCACGCACCGAACTCGATGCGCAGCGGCAACGGCCAGTCGCGCAGCAGGCCGACGCCGTAGCCGCCGTGGAAGGCATCGCCGCACCCGTTGGTGTCCACGACTTCCACCGGGAAGCAGGGCTGGTGAAGGATGCCTTCCGAAGTGAGCGCCCATGAGCCCCGCTCGCCATCCGTGACGACCATCTGACCGCTTCCGAGACCGGCCAAGGCAGCCAAGCAATCATCGGGGGATTCTTTTCCCGTGGCGGCGCGGGCGGTGTGCAATGGCAGCAGGATATCGGTCGCGAGCGAGATGCACTCGTGAAGAAAGTCTGCGTCGCCGTGCTCCAGGTCGACGATGCTGTGACAGTCGCTTCCCTGAGCGGCGCGGAGCATTCCGAGGGCGGCTGGTGCGTCGTAGCCATCCACGAAAATGAGGCGCGCGCGCCGGATGGCATCCACGGGAATGTCGTCGGGACGAAGCCAGCCGTAATTACGAAGGTTATAGTAGACCGTGCGCTCGCCGGTGGTGCGATCGATCTGGACCATGGACATCGCCACCCTTTCTCCCGGTGCATGGGTCAGGAAGTCGGGCCGGATCCCCGCAGCGGCGAATTGGGAGCGGGAAAGCAAGCTGACGGGATCGTCGCCGAGCCGCGCGGCAAAGGCGGTGGCGTGGCCGAAGGCCGCAGTGACACAGGCGGCCGTCGCCGCGGGGCCGCCGCCCTGGACATCGAGCTCATCGGTCTCGTATTTCCCGCCGGGGACCACGCCATCCGGTGGACGGGCGAGGAAGTCGACGGTGTTGATGCCTGCGGCGATGACTTCGGCAAAGGATTCCGGCATGGGTTGGTGGCGGTTACTTCTGCTACGGTTAGTCTTCTTTCACAGGTTCAAGCACCCACTGTCCGTAAGGATTATGATAGTGATGGTCAGGCGGGTAATGAGTGTAGTCCTCGAAGGAAAGCCGATACCTCGGAGCGCCTTCAGCGATTCCGAACGTGTTGCCTTCGGCAAGTTTGGGAGCCTCGTCCATGACATAGCAGCAAAACTCAATCGACGTCTCGAAGGCGGTGTCCAAGTCGATGTCGAGCACCATGCAGTCGGGAAGATCGAACGCTTTCATCCCGCAGGTGAAGTATTTCCGTTTTTCTCCTACCAACATCACCATTGCGCGATGGAGTGAATAGGGAGCCTTTACCGAGGCATATTCGCGCCACTTGGCGGCACTCACCGAGAAGCCCGCAGCTTCCACCTTCACCACCAGGCCGCCCGCATCGAGTAATCCCACTGCGGCGTCCATCATCCTCTCCACCACGTCACGCCCGGTCTCATAGGAAAGGAGGTAGAGCGTGAAGGTGTGATCTTGCAGGGCGGCGAGATCTTCTTCTGGAATCTGCCCCATGCCTCCCCAGCGGACCTTTTCGGCCAACTCCGGGTCGTGATCGTAGATATCCAGCTCGAAGCTCGTTCTCGACTCGACGTGCATCAGGATCTTGCCGGCGAACAAATAGCCGCCGCTGTTGCTCACGATCGAGGTGACGATGTCGGAGTGGTCCTTCCACTTGCCGGGAATGCCGAGAATGATGGCGGGTTCTGGAGAACTCATTTTCGCGTTAGAGATTGGGATGTGCGGACCTGTTGGCGGGATCTCCGCGAAGCGGCTTCACGAAATGAACCGTTCGTCCGACCTCGGCAAATCCCAGTTTCGAGTGGAGGCTGATGCCTTGGATGTTCTCGAGTTCTGCGTCGCTCGCCAGTTCGTCGAAGCCGCGGCCTACAGCCCACTGTTCGACGAAGTCCAGCAGGCCGCGCCCGATTCCGCGTTCGCGATAAGCCGGGGCCACGAACCAACCTTCGAGATAGGCAACGGGAGATGCACGAGTGCCTTCGACGTGATCGTGGCGGAGAGAAACCTCGGCGAAGCCTGCCAGCATTCCATCGATCTCCGCTACGACCACGATGCCTTCGGATTTGAGCAATTGCTCGATCTCGAGGCGATGGCGGTCGACCGGGCAATGAGGCCACAACTCATGGCGTAGCTTGATCCAATCCGGCCGGTCGGTTTCCCGGGCGGGGCGATAGATCACTTGCTGGCTCATGCGGGCAAGAGACTGGCTTGTTAGCTAACAAGGCCCAAGGCTCGCAATTGAGCTTCGAGTGCCTCCAGCGAATCCCAAGAATGAATGGGGGAGTTGCCTCGCTCGTCGGGTGGGTGTTGCTCCAACTGGTCGGACCATCCCCCGCATCCGGTGAGCGGCAATAGCGGGCGATGGTGGAGCCATGCAAGGCAGACCTCCGAGATGGTCCCGGCTCTTCCTCCGATCACCAGGCAGGCGTCCCCGGCCAGAGCCATGAGGAGGTTTCGTGCATCGCCCATCCCGCAGGGGATCAGCACGGTGCAGGGCCAATCGCCGAGATTGATGTCGGCGGAGGGGACGATGCTGACGACTTCACCACCGGCGGCGAGGGCACGCTCAGCTGCAACCCGCGTCGCCGGGCTACCACAACCGCTGACCAGCGTGATGCCCAGTCGGGCGATGAGTTCGCCGGCGGCCGCCGCGAGGTCGTAAGCCTTCGAACCCGGCTCGGCGCTGCCGAGGACGCAGATTTGGCGGCGACGGGATGATGCGGAAGTTGAGGTGAAGGGAGATGTGGTAGTCATCTCCCTTCAAGCTTGGACGGCTTCTTAGGTTAGGAAAGCCCGGATTCCTGCGACCCGGTCAACCGGGGTATTTGTCGAATTTGGGTAGCGCGGGATCCATGGAATCGCCGGGCGTGGCGTCACAGGTCCAGACGTCCATCTGGGGCTTGAACCAGCTCGGGTCATCCAGGCTCGCCGCGCGAATGGCAACGAATTGCGGGACGGCATCCGGCTTCACCGCGACGGGCGATCCGCATTCTTCACAGAAGCCGCGGCGGGTCATCCCGCCCGCCTCGCTCGGTGAAGCGTGGAAACGTGGTGTGCCTTTCGTGAGCTTGAAGGCTTCCGTTGGAACAATGACGAAGGCGGAGAACGGTCCGCCGCTGGCTCGCTGGCAGTCCCGGCAATGGCAGTGGAGCATAACTACCGGTTCAGCGGTGGATTCGTAGCGAATCGCGCCGCAAGCGCAGCCGCCGGGGAAGGGTGAGGTGGGAGTGGTCATCTTAGCTGGAAGTGTTGGTGAGTCTTCAAGGAAGCGACGAACCGGCAGCCGATGAAAGGACACTCCTTTTCGGGGATTTCAGGTGGTCGGCTCGGTGGTCCAACCGAATCGACCACGGCCCTTGTGTGACCATTCCTGCCGGACGGGAATCCAGCGCTGAGACTCGTCCCGGCGCAGATATACCCGCTGGATTGACCTGGCAATGCTATCATCCTCGCAGCGAGGATTGTATACCTTCACCCGGAGGGTGTTTTCGTCGATCTTCATCGAGCTGACTTGAATCCACTCTGGGGCACCATGATAGTCGCCGTGGAAGAAAAGGAAGTTCATCGCCACCTTCTCCGGGCTTTGTTCGCCCTTTGCCTGTAGCGCGATCACATGGGATAACGCACCCGGGTCCACTGGCGTTTCCGCGTAGTTGAAAGGAATCGTGAGTTTCGCAGCGAACAAGGCCAAAGCTCCTACGAAGAGGATCAGGACGGGAATCAATGAGCGTTTCATTTCTGTTCGCCGGTTTTCGGTGTCTCTTCCTGCGCTTTTTCCTTCGGGGGTGGCGGAAATGTGGATGCTCCTGCGGGTGCGCCGTCCTTACGGGCTTGGAGTTGTTTCGCGATGCTGGAGACCGGCACGTGGATCAACATGGGCCAGTCGGCGTTGTTTGGGTAAGCGTAGGAGATCACGAGGTATCCCATTTCCGCCTTGGAGACGGGAACACTGATCTTTGCCTCCCGATGGCCGTCGTCTTTCTTTTCGCTTTCGATTGGAATGTAAGAAGCTTTCGCTCCGATGAGCATCGGACCGTGTTCCACTTTCTCATCGAGATGCATCAAGGCGATGCTTGAGAAGGGTTTTGCCCCAATCTCGTCGTCGATCTTGAACTCCTTTGGAATTCGGACGTGGAAGCTGATGTTGTCTTGGACCGGCATCTCCGCGGCAGTGAAGACGAAGCCGATTTTCTCAAGGTCCGCCAGGTTTTCGAATACCCTGTTGCTCACCGCGTGACTGGTCGTGGTGACGCAGAGGACGAGGGCACTGGTGACAAGTGATTTCATGGTAGATGAATCATCACTAATTTGCTGGCTTTTCTTTCACCGCCGCGATGAAGGAACCGAAAGGGCCGCTTTCCTTTGTGAGCGCTTCGCCGGATCGCATCTGGCTGATGTCTCCATCGAGGAAGAGTGCGTCGGAGCAGCCGAAGGACGCGAAGAGCATCGCGAATTCGTGGAGGTTCGGGAATTTCGGCGACTTGATGTCGGTCATGGCGAGGACGACGGTGCCGTCCTTGGTGACGCCGATGCCATTGCGATGGAGGCGGTTGGCCGAGGCGGCGCGGAATTCCGGGTGGACCTTGCCGTTCCGCAGAAGCAGGGGGCCGGACTGCACGGCTTGGCTCACTTTCACTCCGGCGAGCGGGTATTCGGTGCTATCGATGACGGCTGCGCCCTTGTCGCTGATGAGGAAGATGCCGTTCGGCTTGAGGAAGAAGTTGCCCTTGCCATTGGCGCGATTGAGCGGATGGAGTTCGCGGCTGTTTTGGATGAGGAGGCCGCTGGGGACGCCGCCGCGTTCATAAATGCCGCCGTTCATGATGGTGTCCGGCGTTTCGCCGATGCCGGTGAGATAAGCAGTGGCTTGCGGGAAGGTTTCGATCTGGCGGTCTCGGGTATCTTTCCAGATCACGCGGATCTCGGCGGGCTTCGCGTGGAGAATGTGGTAGGTGACGCCGTCGATGACCTTTTTCTCCGGAGCGGCCAAGGCGGGGACAGCGCAGAAGGTAAGCGCGAGGAGCCAGTGGATCATGGGGATGACTTTTTGGTGCCGATTGGCCGCCCGGCCAGCCGGGAATGATGAAAATCCGGTGAAAGACTGCTTCGGCGCTGGTGCCTAGCTTTTCGGGGAGAATGGGACCTATGTATTTCGGTAGGATGTAAATGGCATCTCATCTCGCGTAGACCTTTCCTGACCCATGAGCCGCATTCTGATTTTCCTTGGCTGCACCCTTGCCGTCTCCGCCGCGCCGCGCTTCGAGTTCCGTGACGGCGACCGGGTCGCCTTCCTCGGGGACGGCTTCATCGAGCGGGAACAATACGAGGGGTGGATCGAGATCGCGGCGACGACCGGCTTTCCCGATCGCAACGTGACCTTCCGCAATCTCGGCTGGAGCGGCGACCTGCCGAATGGCGCGTCGCGCTGCGGGCTGAGCCTGCTGCAAGCCGGGATGGAGCCGCCGGAGGAAGGCTGGCGGCAGTTGCAGAACCAGCTCAAGACCTACCAGCCGAACGTGCTGGTCACGGGCTACGGCATGGCTGCCTCTTTGCCGGGCGGGCCGACGCCGGAGGAATTCCGGAAGGATTTCGAGCGCTTGCTTGATGAGGCGAAGGACATGCGGGTGCTGGTGCTGGGTGCTCCGCCGCGGTTTTCCCGGCAAGCCGCACTGACGGAGGCCGAGAAGGCCCATCAGGCGTCGCTTGCGGCGATCGATGGTGTGCTACGCGAGGTGGCGGCGAAACGGAGTCTGACCTTCGTCTCGCTCCAGCCGCTCGCGAAACAGAAGGCCCTTTCTGACGATGGCATTCACCTGAACTCCGCGGGCTATCGCGCTGCGGCGCGGTTGATCGAAAAGGAACTGGGCTGGAGCGCGGGCAGGTGGGATCAAGGGAAACCGGCGGCGGCCCTGCGTGGCGCGATCCTGCGCAAGAACGAGTGGTTCTTCCATCGCTCGCGTCCGGCAAACATGGCCTACATCTTCGGCTTCCGTAAAGCGGAGCAAGGAAGGAATGCCGGTGAGATCATCGCCTTCGACAAGCTGGTGGCTGATGAAGACGCCCGAATCGCGGAAATGCGGAAGCTTTCCAAGGTCGTGCCCGAGCCGGAGACCCGCACGAATTCCGCGGTGGCGGCCCATACGCCGCAGCCGCCGCCGGAATTCACGGTAGCCGATGGCTACGAGGTCACGCTGTGGGCGGAGAACCCACTGCTCTTCAAGCCGACCCAGATGAACTTCGACGCGAAGGGCAGGCTGTGGGTGACGAGTGCGGAAACCTATCCGCAGGTTGAGGTTGGCCAGACCGCGAATGACAAGATCCTCGTGCTGGAAGATCGCGATGGCGACGGCAAGGCGGAGACGTCCACTCCGTTTGCCACCGGCTTGCTGATGCCGACGGGATTGTTACCGGGCGATGACGGTTGCTATGTCGCGCAGAGCACCGACTTGCTGCACTTCCGCGATACGAATGGAGACGGGAAGGCTGATGAGAAGCGCCGCGTCTTGAGTGGCTTCGGTACCGAGGACACTCACCACAATCTCCACACGCTGCGCCGCGGACCTGATGGGAAGATCTGGATGAACCAGAGCATCTACACGCGCACGGACACCGAGACGCCGTTTGGCGTGATGCGGCTAAAGAGCGGTGGGGTGATGCGCCTCGACCCACGGACCAACAAAGTCGAGCCGGTCTTCTACGGCTGGTGCAATCCCTGGGGTCATCAGTTCGATCGCTACGGGCAGTCCTTCATCACCGATGGTGCTGGCGGCGGTGGCATCAATTGGGGCGTGCCGGACGCGATGTATTTCACCTACGCGAATGCACCGAAGACGCTCGATAGCATCAGCCCGGGCAGCTATCCAAAGTTCTGCGGGCTGGAGATCATCGAATCGCCACATTTCCCGGAAGATTGGCAGGGCTCGATGATCACCTGCGACTTCCGCGCTCACCGCATCGTCCGCTTCGCCGTATCGGAGCAAGGCTCAGGCTATGCTGCGCAAGAGGTGGGCGACGTGCTGCGCACGAACAGCGTGAACTTCCGACCGATCGATGTGAAGATCGGGCCAGACGGTGCACTCTACATCGCCGACTGGTCGAACCCGATCATCAATCACGGCGAGGTCGATTTCCGGGATCCGCGACGCGACCGTGAGCACGGACGGATTTGGAAGGTGACCCGAAAG
>Ga0307406_10000145_pt1 | contig 42161 bp, 35 predicted proteins | sample 322Cmetagenome_3_FD_203706 | JGI IMG/M metagenome (GOLD analysis project Ga0307406, IMG submission 203706) | Maize rhizosphere microbial communities from greenhouse at UC Davis, California, United States - 322HYB-C-2 | ecosystem: Host-associated > Plants > Roots > Rhizosphere > Soil | place...
TAAGCAGAATGTCGTGGGTTCAAGTCCCACCTGACCCTCCAAAGAAAATACCGCTTCGTGCAAGCGGTATTTTCTTTTGTATAACCAATTATGATGCAGCTGGCGGAGTTGCTGCGGGTGGTGTGGCTGCTGCAGCCTTCGGAGTATCAAGCCGTGGTGCGCCCTTTGAGTCGTCCCACTTTGACTTATCGACAGCGAGCCATACGAGCCATACCGGTGTAAGGAAGATGGCAAGGAGTACGAATACCCCTTCTTTCTGTAGCTTTAGGCCAATGTGATACATAGAAATGTACATAAATACGGCTGAAACAATATTTACGAAAGGAATGATGGCAAGAATTGCCCAGAATCCTTGTTGACCACCAATTTCAAGCATCTTCCAGCTATTGTAAATTGGCACCCATGCGATCCATTGCTCAACGCCAGCCTTTTTGAAGATCTTCATGAGGAAGAAGGCGTAAAACGCGTAGAACGCTAACGCAAAAATAAGTGTAAAGAGTGCCAGTGCAACCGCTGCAGCCGCCGCTGCGCCACTGTCGACACTTGATGTTGTGTAGTAGTATGACGAATCGTCGTAGTAATATCCCGATTGCGCCAGAGTTGATAGTATTCCCATGTGTGCTCCTCCTGTAATAGTTTTATTGTAGCACGCATTTTGTTAGGCTTAGAGTATGAAGATACTTGATGGACGCGAACTGGCCGATTATGTAAAAGAGCGTCAGGCAAAACAGGTGCGAGCACTTCGCCAAGCCTGGAATACCTTTCCGAAACTAGCCATTATTGTCGCAAACGACACCCCGGTAATTGATACCTTTGTTAATTTGAAGCAGGCGTACGGCGCTGATATTCTCATTGATGTTGAAATTCATAAGGTTGCGCAGTCTACTGTTGCGACACTTATTCAAACACTCAATGAAGACGATACGGTACATGGCATTGTTCTGCAGCTGCCTTTAACAGACCCATCTGAAACAGATGCACTAGTTGGGCTGATTGCCCCTGAAAAGGATGTTGACGGGTTGGGTCCAAATGCGCAGTACGTATCGGCAACAGCAACGGCAATCGATTGGCTGCTTGCGGGGTATAACGTAACGCTACGAGACCGAAAAATTGCAATCGTTGGTGCTGGGCGACTCGTCGGGGCACCACTTGCAAAGCTTTGGCTGGGCGCAGGGCTCGACGTGACAGTATACGATGATTCAACACCCGATCTTCAAGGACCACTCCGTGCAGCCGATGTTATCGTTACTGCAACTGGTGTTCCTGGGCTAATTCGATCTTCAATGATTGCACCGGGTAAAGTACTTGTTGATGCTGGTACGGCGTCTGAAGGTGGTGTGATTGTTGGTGATGTTGCGCTTGAAGTGCGCGAACGAAACGATCTCACTATTACTCCGGAGCGTGGAGGTGTTGGGCCACTTACAATTGCAGCATTATTCGATAGTGTTATGGCTGCAGCACGAAAAACAGTGCCAGCAGAAAGTTAGGCTGTACCCAGTGCGTCTTTGACGCGCTGCACAACTTGCCTAGGAGTAAGCTCAGCCTTCACGATATAGCTGTGAATACCTAGGCCGCGAATGCCTTTTGGTGCTTCTTCTTCTCCAAGATTGGTAAGGATAATAACAGGGATATCTTTACCCCAAGCTTCCCTGCGAATAGCAACGAGGGCTTCATCGCCGCTCATTTCGGGCATTTGCAGGTCTAGAAGAATAATGTCAGGTGAAAAGTGCTCAACAAGTGCCACACCTTTCTTTCCATTGTCCGCCAGCTGTACATCGAACCCATCCGCTTCGAATTTCATGCGGTACATTTGGCTAATTACAGGGTCGTCTTCAACAATGGCTATTTTGGTCATGGTTTCATAATAGTCTAGGCGTTCGTAAATGCCAAGTTGCTACTAAGGTCGCAACGTGCTTTTATAGATGTAATGACTGAAATAGCAGTATCAGATTCGCAGAGTGAAGCAGTATCCAACCTGCTTGAAAAAGATGAAAGGCAGTGGTGGACTCCGAGCGTCACTGATGCATTAGACCGCTCGGTAATTTTAGAGCGTTTTGAACGAATTCGAGATGCAAACCTTTCAGTTCTTGGTGCACATGGTGTCGATGCCGCTGCAATGCTCGAAGATTATGAGCGATCGGTTATTTTTGCACACAATGCATTCGACGAATTTGAAGCGCCCGATGCATCGCTCGACGAGAAATTCGACTGGGCGTTTATGGTACCAGCCCGCGGCCGCCACGCCAGTGAAGTAACCGACTTCCTTCCAATTCTTGATGCGTCCTATGGCGCTACACCAGACCAAGTCCATCGCACGGTTGCCCACCTGGCGCCTACGAAAATTGAAACATACCGAGGGAACGATGACATTCGTGGGATGATTTTATACACCCCCGCCTACTTTAACGCCAGTATTACCACCGACCGCGCCCGTGCTCATCAGGAAGTGATGGCCGCACAGCGTCGGGTGAGTGAAGCGGCACACCTTGTTCGCCAGCGACATGCTGTTGGGCTTGTTGGTCTTGGCGCGGTGCTACCGGCTGTGACTCAGTTTGGTAACAAAATTAAAGAAGAGGGGCTTGTTACGACAACCGGGCACGGGGGAACGGTGCATCTTGTTTCACAAATTGTTGAACAAGCGATTTTAAGTAGGCGGACGGAATCTCGCATCGGAATGTTGGGCCTTGGTTCAATTGGCAGCTCATCCCTCGACGTCTTGCGACAGTCACCACTTAGAGATCATATTCGCAGTTTCGGTCTCTACGATATCGACCCTTCGGCGGTACAGCGTAATTTCCATGCGGCTGATACGAAACCAGTTTTTACGACACTTTCAGAGCGACAACTCCTGAGCCAGGCTGATATTATCGTCACTGCTGTAACAGATAGTATTGATCTTGATGAAATAGAACGCCGTGATGGTCGCCTCATCGACCTTGAAGGAAAAATTATTGTTGATGATAGCCAACCGGGCTGTTTTAGCCGCGAACAGGTTGAAGCTAGAGGCGGCAAACTTGTATGGGTAGTTGGAAGCGACCAGTCGGATTCGAGCTTTTTACACCGTGAGAGTGGCTATACCTATGGCAATGAAACGGGTCTTTACGGTGAAGGCGCAAGCTGGGGGTGTGAAGCCGAAGCTGGCGCCCTTGCGACATTAGGCCTCGCCGAACTGGCCGTGAAGAGTAGGGTGACTCCGGAAATTGCCCGGGAAATTGGTAAAGTTTGCTTCGATGCCGGTATTCGTGCTGCCTGGCCGCCACAATCTTTCGGTCAACCAGTCGAATTTTAAGCGCAAGTAGTTTATATTAGAGACAAATACTTTGCTCATGAAGGGAGACGCGTGTGGGATTCTGGGTGCTTATTGTGGCGATTGCCGTCAACCTCGCACTTTCTTTGGTTATTTTAACAAGGGCAACGCGCGCGTCTTCGACGGCGTACTTCGGTATTTCGGCACTATTTATTGCATTTTGGGCGCTCGGTTCCCTCCTGCTTGTTTACGGTAGCACTGTCGACATAGCCTATGTCGGACTAATGATCTATCTCATTGCACCGATGCTGACCGTGCTGTACATGGTGCTCTTTTCAAAGTATTTCTCAGACGTTGCTACGAAGGGGAAGATTGGTGCAGTAGCAAGTTACACGATTTTGACGGTGATCTTTGCGATCGTTACGCTTGTGCAGGTACCAGGAAGTCACGTTGTAGTGACCCTCAATGGTATGGAAGGTAACAGGATAAACCTTCAATTTGGCTGGTATCTTTTCTACAGTACGTTCTTTAGTCTCATGTTCGTTATTTCGTACGTGTATTTATTCTTCGGACTGCTGAAGAGCAAAGGCCGCGTTTACTTTCAAAGACGACTCGTGTTCATCGGAATTGTTGCGACGAGCATGTTGGCGCTGGCGACGAATATCGCGCTACCGCTCCTTGGGTACTCGGGGCTTATCTGGCTTGGACCCGCCTGGACGATTTTCTACATTCTGACTACCTGTTACGCAATGATTAAGCACGGCTTATTCGACCTTCGTCTTGCTTTGGTGTTGACGTTCACTTATGCACTTTCACTGGCATCGCTCACTATTTTGTATTACATTCTTGCGCTCACTATTTCTGCGATCTTCCTCCGAGACGGTGCTGCCGAGGGGATTAACGGTATTAACTTAGCCATTGCGCTCCTACTTGCGTTCTTGTTCCAGCCAATCCGAAAGTTCTTCGATAAGTTTACGAGTAATATTTTCTACCAGGATAGTTATAGGGTCGATGCCTTTTTTGCTGAACTCAGTAAAACACTTTCAAGTACAAATAATTTGCACATTCTTTTGCAACGCGCGACTCAGAAAATTAGCCAAACGCTAAAAGCCGATGACGCCTCGTTTGTTGTGTACACCGGTGAAGGACGCACCGAGCAAATTGGTGTTGGAAAGTATGCGCGCTTGACGCATAAAGACATTGCATGGCTTGACGAACAGCTGCATAGCAGCGAGATTCAGCCAAAAGTACTGGCGATGCTTGACGAGGAAGAAGAGGCGCTGCGCCGCATGATGGTAAGTCACCGGATTGCAATTATTCTGCCTATTTCAAGGCAGGGCGAAAAAATGGGATATTTATTCCTCGGTGAGCATAAACGCAGCGGCTATAGTGCGCGTGACCTTCGAGTAGTACGTGCCCTTGCTGACGAGTTGGCCATTGCGATTCAGAACGCACTATCGGTTGAAGAGATTCGCGAACTAAACGGCCACCTTGAACAGCGCATTTCGGCGGCAACAAAAGAGCTGCGTGCAAATAATGTTCAGTTGCAGCGGCTCGATGAAGCAAAGGATGAATTTATTAGCATGGCGAGCCACCAGCTTCGAACGCCGCTTACCAGCATTAAGGGGTATATTAGTATGCTCATTGACGGCGATGTTGGTGAAGTGACAAAGGAGCAAAAACACCTTTTGAATGAAGCATTTGTGAGTAGCGAGCGCATGGTTCGGTTGATTGGCGACTTCCTTAATGTTTCACGTCTCCAAACGGGTAAGTTTGTTATCGATAAGCACCCGGTTGATCTAGCGCTCCTTGTGCAGCGTGAGATTGACGGTTTAGAGCAGAACGCGGCCGCACGTGGAATGAAGTTTGAATACAAGAAGCCAAAAGACATTCCAATGCTTGAGCTCGACGAAAACAAAATTCAGCAGGTCGTGATGAACTTCTCTGACAATGCGATTTATTACTCGAAGGAGAAGTCGAAGATTACTGTTTCGCTAAAGAAGGGTGATGGTTACGTTGAGTTTAACGTTATCGACACCGGTATCGGCGTTCCCGAAGAAGAACAGTCGCAACTATTTAATAAGTTCTTTAGGGCGACGAACGCGCGTCGTGCGCGTCCTGATGGAACAGGTGTTGGTCTTTTCCTTGCTAAGAAGGTGATTGACGATCATGGTGGTAAGATCCTCTTTGAATCAAAAGAGGGCAAGGGAAGCACCTTTGGCTTCCGCTTGCCGATCCCCAAAAAATAACAGCGCTATTTACTGAGTTGTAATACGAATAAGTTCGACGAACAACCAGACAATACCAATAATCACTGCAGCAGCAATGAGCACTGGTTTAAGGAATTTCTTACGCTCGAACCACCATTGACCAGTCTTTGAACGATTGGCTGCGGTAATACGCGTTACAGACGGTTTCGTCATTGCAGCATCAACGCCGCGGTACTGCTTTGTACGTTTCTTCTTTACTTTATTTGCCATAATATATTTAGTATACCAAAAACCCCGCTCGTTAAAGAGCGGGGTTTCAGTCTAGTCAGACTGCTTCGGTTGCCATTACGGCAAGAGGTGAGCGGTCAGACTCTATTATTGGTTAAGTGCGCGGCGGCTCGCAACGTAGTAACCGATGCTTGCAATCAATGCACCAAGACCAACGAGGGCAACAATGCTTTCACCCGCACCAGTCTGTGGTAGTTCTGGTGGAGTTACAGGTGTTTCTTCACACTTGCTTAGATCTTTGGTGTATTTAGTCTCGTCAAAGTCAGCTTCGTTAATAGTAACGACTGTCTTTGTCGCGATTTCACATACTTCAATCTTTACAGGTGGAGTTTCTTTACAGTCATCAAGGTTCTTTGAGTACTTGCTTGAGTCGAAGTCTTTTTCGTTAATTGTAACGATTTGCTTAGTAGCAAGTTCACACACCTTGATCTTCTTCACAACTTCTTTACAGTCATCGAGGTTCTTTGAGTACTTGCTTGAGTCGAATTGTGATTCCTTGATGGTTACAATCTTCTTAGTAGCAAGTTCACAAACCTGAATGTCTTTACAGTCCTTAAGATCCTTTGAGTACTTCGTTGAGTCGAAGTCAGATTCTTTAATGGTTACGATCTTACCAGTTGAAAGTTCACACACTGTGATTTCCTTTGGAAGGTCAGTTACCTTGAATGAACCCTTACATGCTTCGCTTGTAGCAGTCTTGTCTTGTCCATCAACAGTGAAGGTGACGGTAGCTTGAACTGTGTATGAGCCAGCTGTGTTTTGGGTGTAGTTCGATGTAGCAGTAGTTGCAGTAAATGTACTTACGGTTGCACCGGCAGCATTCTTCACGACGTAGGTAACGCTCTTGAAGGTTGCATTCTGTGCGCTGTAGGTAGTAGTAAACTTGAAGTTTGTACGGTCAATTTGATCAACCTTGAGGGCGTCACATGTGTACTTCACTTCTGGTAAACATTCTTTCTTTACGGTAACACTTGCGGTATCTTCAACAGCGTACCCGCCTGTGTTGACCTTACCCTTGTTAACAAGAGTATTGTCGCCACACTTGAGTTGCTCTTTGGCAGCTACCTTAGCGCTAAATGTTACCCAAGCGTTTGCACCTGGAGCATATGAACCAACGTTTACACCGACTCCGGTAGTAAGGTTGTTTCCTGCATCCATGTTCTTGTGGCTTGCGTTGTTCCATTTTGCTGAGTCTTGCACGTAGGTAAGACCAGCTGGAAGTGTGTCACGGAACGTGACGTCATCGTGTTGTACTTGGCCCGTGTTCTTGTAGGTAAGGGCGAAGTCAACGGTTTCACCAGGTTGAGCTTGGTAGTTTTCAACCCAGGTGTTTGCGCCGTGCTTGCTGACAAGCTTCTTCAATGTGAAGTTGGTTGTCTTAGCAAACTGTGGCTTTACCTTGAAGGTAACGTATCCGGCGTATTGGAAACAGCCAGGAATTTTACCGTCAAGCTTGTCGTATCCAAGCTTAGCACCGGCACTTGTGAAAATACTTTCAGAAAGTGGGGTACCATTTGCACCAAATACGTTGTTTTCAAACTTAAGGCTTCCGCCAACATATGCAAGGTTGAAGTCGGTCGCGCTATTAAATGTAGCGTGGTCGTATACTTCTGCAAATGAACCGGCGTTGCCGTTCTTGTCTGCGCCAACGTTGCTTGCGTTCAAGAAACCGTTCACCTGGATAGATTTACCGGTTGTTGTTGGCAAGTTAAACTTAGCAGTTACGTTTTCTGCAACAAGGTTGAGGCTTGATGCAGCGTTGTTGTGAACATACATACGAACGTAATATTCTTTACCGTCCTGTACGTTAACGTCGTCATACCAGACGTTTGATGAACCAACTTCGCGGATTCCCACGAAGTTACGCTCGTCACCAATGTTTGGGTTGTTGGTGATCGAGTTAAATTGAATGTGATCACTAGGATTTTCGATAGTGAACGTCTCGCGGCTTGGACCCCAAGCGAGTGCAAGTGCAGGAATGATGATTGCGGCAGCAACCATAGCAATAACTGCACTAAAACGCTTAGGAGCGCGACGGATGAGAGACATAAGTTTACTCATTCCTTTTACTCCTTTTCTTGATTCGTCTCGCAGATAGAATCAAAGTTAATAAATTTCGTGCACAAAGAACTAGGTGTGAACTGTGTTTGAAACATTGTTGCCAGGTTGTTAACAGTTACCAAATCAGATCATTATTCAGTGCACGTCACACATGCGACGAGGGGTAGCTCACAAGGAGTTACGCTTAGGACGAGCCGTAAAGGCTCAAGTCGGAAGGTAACTCCTTGGATTTTACTATTGAACAACCGCACGAAGCGGGCGCACGACCGATATGGTCGAATCGTGCGCCCGCTCGTTTGGCGACCTAGCAGTCAGCTCCGGGAGCCGTCGGGTCACACACCGTTTCGGGTGCGGTCGGCGGCGGAGCGGAGGGCTGCGGGGCCGGTGCGGGAGCCGGGTCCGGGGTGGGTACCGGGGCCGGTTCGGGCTCGCCGGGCTCAGGCGCGGGGGCCGGAGCGGGCGGAACTGGGGCGGGCGGGGGCGGCGGAACGTAGGGAGCGGCCGGGGGCTGCTCCATCTGTTCCGGAGCGATGTACTCGCCCGGTCCCGGATCTGCGTTGACACCTCCACCAACCGGCGCGTTGCCGTTCACGTACGGGTCACGGGTAGCCCGGTCCTTGCAGACCGGCCACGTTCCGTCCATGTTCTGCTCTTCGCAGGTCGGCTTCGGCGGGTTGTCCGTTCCACCCTTGGGGATGTCCGGAATCGGCGACTCGGTGACGATGTTGCCACACCGAGCCATGACCCAGATCGTCCGTCCGTCGGACAGAACGATCTTGATGGCCTTGCGGTCACCGCTCACTCCAGGGGTGGAGTCCGACACCACGACAACGCCATCGACACCGGTATTCGTACCGGTTTCGGGAGCGAGGTCGGGGGTGATCGATCGAGCGGTGGCCAGAGCCATGCCGAGTTCGACGTCGAGGTCGACGGCGGCCTGGGTCACACACCCGTCCTTGCCCGTGAGGGAGGACGAGCTGACTTCGCGCTGCAGGATCTGCTTGGCGGCGAACGCCTGGAGGTAGGGCACTTCACGTACCCGTTCCCGCCAGTCGTGTGCTGCGGCCACAGCCTGCTCGTTGGTCTGCGCGTCCTTGATGGACGCGAGGCCTTCGTAGAACCAGCGGAAGTCGGTGTGGTCTGCCGGAACGATGGGCCAAGTATCGGCACACTGCTCCGGCGTGGCCGTCGGCGTCGGGGTTGCCGACGGCGACGGGGTGAGCGGCTTGATGTTGGTCTGTCCCGCATCTCCCGCCGAAGCGCTGATCGGCCCCAGGAAGGGGATGACGAGCGCAAGGGCGAGCAAGACAGCGAGGAGGATCGCGAGGATCGTGCTAGCACGCACCCTGCGATTCACCGTGACTTCGGTTGCCATGATTTCGCCTCCTTAGGGCGACTAGTGGGCCGGCGCGGGCGCCGGTCCAGGGTAGGACGGGGTGGTGTACACGGGCGTCGGCGCGGATGCCGGCTCCTCGTGGTGCGCCGCCTCGATCAGGCGACGGTGACGCTTCGCTGCTCCTCGGAAACCGAGCACACCCCCAATGAGGGTGCATCCGATCAGGAGGAAGAAGGCGAAGTACGACACGAGCTCGGGACGTGCGAACACGTCGTAGAGCAGCCAGATGGCCACCGCGAGCAACAGGGCGCCGGCCAGCAGTCCGAGGAACCCGGACAGCAAGGTCGACATGATGTAGCGCGGCTTGTCCTTCACCTGGAGCTTGCTCTTCTGCACCGTGACGGGCTTCGGAGTGCGCTCCCTCTGGAGGACGGTCGTCTTGACGGTCTTCGTCTTCTGGCGGCGGTCGCGCTCCTCGATCTTCTCGACGAGCGAAACGGCGCCTCCGGTGGACGGAGTCGTGTGTGCGTTCATGGTTGTTTCCTCTCCCCCCTAGGGTTGATTCACTGCGTGCTATCTGCGCGCGGTGCGGCTCCCTGGGGGTGGGAGCAACACGTCAACTCGTATAAACGGCCTGACGTGTTGCTCCAGGAAACGTATTGTGGTCAAACATATTGCCCAATAGTAAATCAGTGCATAGGACATGCACTATAATGATCTGACTTGTTAACGACCTCCTCACCCTGGCGTGGTCTCTCACACTACACCCGTGAATGATGTTCTTAATCTATCACAAAAACGTTAAAATGTCAATGAACTATACAATATATATAGAGAAAGCACAAGCTTTATAGCGCCTTAGCATAAGCTTTGGGTAATTTTACACGCTACATATAGCGTTTTTGCTAATAAATCGTGCACTAAATAAAATAATATTTGACAACGTTTGTCAAGGGTGCTATAACGGACAAATGCTGAAATGTGACCAATGTCACAGCTCGCCCCTTACCGGGGAAAGTGCATACGCACACACACAAGAAGGCATGGTAAATGACCGCTCAAGCGTTCACTTCCAACATCCCGACGGCTCCCACCCCCTTGGGGTCGTCAACTCGAAGCACGCGGCGTGAGTCGCGGCAGAAGAACAGCAAGCCCAGCAAGCGGGTGGCCTCCATCAGCGCGCAGACGCTCGTCGCGATCGACGAACAGCTGCGGCTCGAGGAGCCCATCATCGTGTTCTCGCGCTCCAAGCAGGAGCTCGTGGACGCGCTCGTCAAGCTGATGAAGGATCGGGTGATCCGGCCTTCCAAGCACGTCGACGAGCCGACCCGCAAGCGCATCGCACACGCGATCGCGTGCAAGGTCACGAACAACATCCTCGACAAGAAGCTCGTCGTCCTCGACGAGATCGACATGACCTCGCTGCCGCCGAAGAAGCGTCGGGCCGAGTTCGCCGTCCTCGTGTCGAGGGAGGGACAGATGTTCCTCCGCGGCCACGGTCGTGACAACAACTCCTCGGTTCGTGGCGTTCGTCGCCGCGTTCGCAAGGAGGTCGCAGCGTGACCATCGTGCAGGACAACGCGACGAAGGATGCATCGGCAGCGAAGCCGTCCGAGGTCTCGGACGACGACCTGTACCCGATGTACAGCGCGATGCAGTGCATCGATGCGGTCCGTGACTGGTCCAACCGCGGATGTCCCGAGGTAGAACTCGAGATGACCGTTTCCAACGTCATGACCGCCGGTTGCCACCGCTACCGCGTGGCGTACACCGACGTCCGCACCAGGGTGTTGGCGAAGTACAACATGGATGAGCGCACGCTCGTTCGCCAGGTTCTCTCTCGCTTCGCGGTTCCGACCGAGAAGAAGATCGAGACCGGCACGGTCAAGCGTCGCTGACGCACTACCAGCCTTCTGCTGGGGCCCACGGCACATCGTCGTGGGCCCCAGCAAGAAGCCCTTTAATAGAATATTATTGAAAAACACCCCCGTAGCCTCTAGTCAAACAGAGGTTTTTTTGTTACAATACACCGGGTAAAAAAGAATAGCGCCTTTGATTTGTTCTTTTGATGGCCTCATCGTCTAACGGTTAGGACACCAGGTTTTCATCCTGGCAATCGGAGTTCGATTCTCCGTGAGGTCACCAATAGAACCGACCAAAGGTGCGCAGTAATATAACAAGAAGGGCATTTCCTTAATTATGGCAATTGTATTTAAACGAACAAAAATTCTCGCTACTGTTGGACCAGCGACTAACACTCCTGAAATGCTTGAAAAGCTTATCGAAGCAGGTGTCAACGGCCTTCGTCTTAACTTTAGCCACGGTGATTACGACGAGCGAACCGAGCAAATTAAGTGGATTCGTGAAGCAAGCGCTAAAATTGGCAAGCCAGTTGCGATTCTTCAAGACCTTCAAGGGCCGAAGATTCGTCTTGGTATGCTAACTGAAATTACTCCTGTAAAGACAGGTGATGAAATTATTCTTGATTACGCTGCTGAGCACAACGGCCTTACCTTCCCGGTGCAATATAACCTTGCTGAAAAGGTACAAGTTGGTGAGCCAATCTACATCTTCGACGGTAAAGTTCGCACAACCGTTATTGAAATTCCATCAGAGACTGCTATTAAGCTTCGTGTTGAAAACGACGGTGTGCTTATGAGCAAGAAGGGTATTAACCTTCCTGACACCGATTTCGGTGGTGACATCCTTACCCCTAAAGATCTAAAAGATATTGAATACGGTCTTACTCAAGACATCGACTACGTTGCACTTAGCTTCGTACAAAGTCCAGAAGACATCCATAACCTCCGCCAAATTCTTGTTGCCGGTGGTTCACAGGCACAAATTATTGCCAAGATTGAAACCAAAGCTGCTGTAAAAGACGATGTCATGGAAGAAATTGTTAAGGCAACTGACGGTATTATGGTTGCTCGTGGTGACCTCGCAGTTGAGGCTGGCGCTGAAATCGTTCCAATCGTACAGCGTAAGCTTGTCGCCCTCTGCCGCAAACACGGTAAATTGAGCATCGTTGCGACTCAAATGATGGCAAGCATGGTTGATAACCCTGAGCCTACTCGTGCTGAAGTAAGCGACGTTGCAAACGCCGTTATTCAAGGTGCTGACACCGTCATGCTTTCAGACGAGACAGCAAATGGTAGTTACCCATTGAACACCGTTGCTGCAATGAAGAAGGTAATTCTTTATACACAAGACAACGCTCCAGTTTCACTGATTCACGATATTATTCCAAAGAATATTCAACTCGATGCAATTAGTACTGCGGCGGTTTCACTAGCTGAACATCTTAAGGTTGACGCAATTATTGCTGAAACGAAGTCTGGCGCAACTGCTGCGAACATCGCGGCTCATCGTCCAAACCTTCCAATCATCAGTGTTACAAGTGAACAAAAGGCAGCTCAGCAGCTTGGTCTTAGCTACGCAAACCGCAGCTATGTTCGCCCAGACGCTCCCGAGGCTGGTTTCGATCTCTTTAAAGAGCTAAAAGAGGCAGGTCTTTTCGGTGAAGGACAATCAAAAGTCATCATCGTGAGTGGTCAGCAACCTGGAGTTATCGGAACTACTGACACAATCAAAGTTCGCGTGCTAGAATAATAGTCAGTAACAAATAGGGTGGGGCAATGACTTTCTTTAAACGCACTATAAAAGACGTTCCAGTTGACCGTAAGACGGTTCTTATTCGGGCAGATTACAATGTTCCGCTGAATAAAGCGGGTGAAATTAGCGACGATCTTCGTATTCGTGCGAGTCTTCCAACTATTGAAAACTTGTTGAAGCGCCACTGTAAAGTGGTGATTATGAGCCACCTTGGGCGTCCGGAAGGTCGCGACAAAGCCCTTAGTCTTGAGCCTATTGCTGAGCGTCTTTCGGAGCTATTGGGGCGAAAGGTCATTTTCGTTGAGGATACAATTGGTGATGTAGTTGTACAAGCCGTAAAGCAGGCGCCATCAAACGCCGTTATTCTTCTTGAAAACCTCAGGTATTACACCGAAGAAGAAGCGAATGATGAAGCATTTGCTAAAAACATCGCCGAAAGCACCGGCGCACGCTACTTCGTACAAGATGGTTTTGGTGTTGTGCACCGAGCACACGCAAGTACCGACGCCATTACACACTATATTCCAAGTGTCTCGGGTCTTCTTCTTGAGCGTGAGTACGTAACAATTACAAATGCTATGGAAAATCCTCAGCGCCCACTCGTAACAGTTATGGGTGGTGCAAAGGTAAGTGACAAAATTACCGTTATTGAACGGTTTGTCGATATTGCCGACAAAATTATTATCGGTGGCGCTATGGCGAACACCTTCCTTAAGTATAAGGGTCACGATGTGGGCGCAAGTATGGTGGAAGATGGTCAAGAGTCGGTACTTGATAAAATCTACTCAGCAGCACACGAAAAACTTGATAGTAGCGTCGATGAATTTATTATTTTGCCTAATGACCTTGCTGTCGCTGAAACTCTTTCAGAAGATGCGAAGCGTCGTAACGTTACACTTGGTGAAATTCAGTCTACCGATAAAGCCCTCGACATTGGCGACGCATCAATTGCGCAAGTTGCCGAAGAAATTAAAAACGCGAAGACGGTTATTTGGAACGGAACACTGGGATATGCAGAACTTCCTGAATTTGCCCACGGATCAGCCCGCCTTGCCCTTGAACTTGCCTCAAATCCTGAAATTACCTCAATCATCGGTGGTGGCGATACAGCCGATTTTGTACTGAAATGGGATGGTGAGGGCGGTAAAAGCTTCACACACGTCTCAACTGGCGGCGGGGCTTCACTCGAACTAATGGCAGGCAAGAAACTCCCAGGTATTGAGAGTTTGCTAGACGCCTCAAGATAAGCTACACTAAGGAAAAGATAAGCATATACACAATGGCAGGGGATAAAAAACTCATCATCGGCAACTGGAAAATGAACCTCGGAGTTCATGATTCGAGTTTGTTCTTACATCGTCTCGCAGCAAACGTAAAACCACACCGTAATGTCGAGGTGGTACTTGCACCAACAATACTTGCAATTCAAACACTGAGTTTGCAGGTGAACCACCGTCAGTTTAAGCTCGCTGCTCAAAACTTCTATTGGCGCGACCACGGTGCATACACTGGTGAAGTATCGGCAACGATGCTTCGCGGCATTGTTTCGTATGGACTTGTTGGCCACTCTGAACGTCGTCATGTATTCCACGAGAGCGATAAAGATACTCGCGCTAAGGTGCAAGCGGCTATCCGTAATGGTATTCGACCCGTACTCTGTGTTGGTGAAACAGCCGGCGAACGCACCGCAGGCGAAACAAATGACGTCATTCACGACCAACTACTTGGCGGTCTTGCGAACATTACGAGTGAAGAACTTCCAGAAGTTATTATTGCCTACGAACCAGTCTGGGCTATTGGAACTGGAAATAATGCCGTTCCAACCGATGTACGTGAAGCAGTTGTATCAATCCGTAGTCAGCTGAAGCATTTATACGGTGCAAAAGCAGCAAGTGAAGTACAGGTACTCTACGGCGGAAGTGTTACTGCCGACAGTGCAGCAGATTACCTCGCCATTCATGAAGTTGACGGCCTCCTTGTAGGTGGTGCGAGCCTCGATGTTCACTCGTTCACAAGTATTGTTGAGAAAGCGCATCAAAGCGCAAAGAAAGCATAGGTGGGGAATGCCCGATTTTGATTTTGACGAACTAGATAAAGCCGTCGCTGGTGCCTTGCAACCAGATGGCTCTGCTGATGACGCCTCTTCTGCTGCAGACGTTACGCCTACGCCAGCTGAGCCGTCAACTCCCTCTGAATCGTCAAAAGAGTCTGAACAAGCAAAAGACGCTCCAGCAGAAAGGCCAGTCGTGCCGGCTGCTCGTCGTAGCGCTGGTCGCTTCATGGACGTTGTTCACCCGTCATCAGACATGCGTGGACGCACTTCGTCTGAGCTTTTGACACGCAGCGCTACTCCAGCAACCTTTACTCCACCAGTCAGTACACCAAAAGAAGATGCACCGAGCGACACAACGTCCGAGGTTCCATCGGAAGCCGAAAGTACTGATTGGTCACAACCTCTCGAATCACCATTCCTTCCCGATGCAAAAGTAGAAAAGCGCCCGCTTGGCGCATTTGCGACGCGAGAAAGCTCAATCGACACTTCCAGCGATGAAGAGCTAAAACTCGAAGCTCCCGACGATTTACGTCTTGAGGCAACAACAATGCCAGATCCAATTGATTTCGCCGCACAAGCAGCAGCCCTCGATACAGAGACCGAAGACACAGGTAGTTTAGGCACGAGTGTTGATAGTGCATCTGATGCGCCAGAAGAAATTACAGTAGAGGAAGTCATTGAAGCGCGTACTGAAACTACAGAAGTGACGCCAGAAGCTGAGGTGCAAGAAGAACCTGCGCCAACAATAGAGGTAGAGCCTGAAGTTGAAACAGAAACGCATCACGATGCTGTCCCTACCGAAACGGCGGAGCCTGAAGTTGCAGTAGGGCCAACCTCGATTTCACAGCAATATGAAGAAAAGCCAAGTACAACGCAGGAGTCGGGTGCTATTTACGATACCGAAAGTTATCATCAACCGCTTCCTCAAAGCGCCAAGAAGCACAGCGGTGTATGGACAATCATTTGGATACTTCTTCTCGTTATTCTAGGCGCCGGCGCTGGTGTAGCATTCTACTTATTTGTCCTTCCAATGCTTTAACCCTAGAGCATACTCGGTAAGTCGTTTATAATAGAGAGAATGGATTTACTTGGGGAATTAAACGAGGCGCAAAAAGAAGCGGCCCTTACAACAACGGGCCCGCTTTTGATTTTGGCGGGTGCTGGTAGCGGTAAGACAAAAACACTGACGCATCGAATTGCACTGCTTGTTGCCGAGCAAAAAGTTTGGCCGAGCCATATTTTGGCGGTAACATTCACCAATAAGGCGGCTAAAGAAATGCGTGAACGGCTTTCAACCCTACTTCGTCAGCCGAACGATCGATCATTTATGCCTTGGATGGGAACCTTTCACGGTATTTGCGTACGTCTACTGCGTATGGACGGCGCCTCAATTCAGGTACCGCGTAACTTTGTAATTTACGATGAAGATGACCGTCAAGGGCTTATTAAACAGGTCATGAAGTCACTTTCAATTTCAGATAAAGACATGAAAGCTTCAGCGGTAAGCAGTGCAATTTCTTCTGCGAAGAACGCTTTGCAAGATCCGGATGAATACGAGGCATCAGCACATTACCCATTTCAGAAAAACGTAGCAAAGGTCTATAAGCAGTACGAGGCGCGTCGTAAAACGGCACGGGCACTTGATTTTGACGACCTCCTTATTGAAGCTGTTCGTATGCTTCGTGATAATAAAGAAATTCGCGAAAAGTGGCGTGCGCAGTTCGAGTATATTCTGATTGATGAGTACCAGGACACGAACGCAGCACAGTATCAACTTGTGAAAATGCTGGTAAACGATAAGCAAAATATTTGTGTAGTGGGTGACGACTGGCAGTCAATTTATAGCTGGCGCGGCGCAGATTTTACAAACATTCTTAACTTTGAACGTGATTTCCCCGGTGCGAAGGTAGTAAAGCTTGAACAAAACTACCGCAGTACCGGAAATATTCTTGATGCTGCACACTCTGTTATTACGAAAAATACACAGCGCACCGAAAAGGAACTTTGGACAGCTGAAGGTGCTGGTGCACCTGTACAGGTACATGGCGTGTATGATGAAGCCGAAGAGGCTCGACAAGTCGCCGATAGAATTTCAGCGCAGGCGAGCATCGGTGCACGGCGATACGACGAGTTCGCTGTACTGTATCGAACGAATGCGCAGAGCTACACGCTTGAACGTGCGTTCTTACAGATGCGTGTCCCCTACCAAATTATTGGTGGAGTTCGGTTCTATGATCGAAAGGAAATTAAAGACGTTGTTGCATATTTAAAGCTCATCTACCAACCAAACGACCGAATGAGTTTTAGCCGCATTGCGAATACTCCAACGCGTGGTATTGGAGCAACAAGCCTTGAGCGTTTCCTCAACTGGCAACCAGATAGCGGCCTCGATATTATTGATGCGCTCGTGGCAATGGGCGGTGAATCAGTGGTTACTGGTAAGGCAAAAGCGGCTATGGTAACACTTGGCGAGAAATTGCAGCAACTTCGAGAACGAGTCGATGAGCAGCACCCATCCGAGCTCATTGATACATTAATAAAAAGTGTTGGGTACCGCGACTTTATTCTTGATGGAACACCTCAGGCGGAGGACAGGGAAGAGAACTTAGGGTCACTGCTTTCTGATGCGCAGAATTTCACTGATTTATCAGACTTCCTCGAAGAAGTCGCGTTAATGTCGAGCGTCGACAGCGACAGTAAGGGTAATAAGGTCACGCTCATGACCCTGCATGCGGCGAAAGGGCTCGAATTTCCAGTCGTCTTTATCGTAGGCATGGAAGAGGGTATTTTGCCGCATTCACGCGTATTTGAGTCGGGTCCATCTGAGCTCGAAGAAGAGCGCCGCCTTTGCTACGTTGGTATGACCAGGGCACGCGAAGAGCTCCATCTTAGCTATGCATATAGTCGCCTGCAATTCGGTACACGCGGCTACAACCCAGTCTCTCGATTTATTGCTGATATGGGCAACCAAGTTGCAATGGTAAACCCGGAACCGGGCATTATGGGTTACAAGGAAGAAGAGCCATTTTATAGCGATGAAACAGGGTTCCAAGAAGGCGACAAAGTACGTTCAGCCGCCTTTGGTGATGGTGAAATTATAGAGGTCGATGGCCTCGCTGTAACCATTGCATTTATTAGCGGACAGACGAAAAAATTAAACGCAGAATACGCGCATCTTCAGAAGCTTTAGCGGATTCTGTGGTATAATCGATACTACACACTACGGAGGGTGTTAACCTTCTTCAATTATGAAGTTACGACTAAAGAAATCCACCACAATTGTTAGCCTATGCCTCATGGTAGCGGCTGTTTTTGCTGTTTCTGGCTTTATGGTATTCGCTACAAAGTCTGCCCAGGCACAGGGTGAAGGCGGCCGTCTTATTACCGTTCATGACCGTGGCACCGAACTCGCCTTTATTACCAATCAGGAAACTTTGAAGGACGCACTTGCGGAGCAGGATATCGTCCTTGATGAGAAAGATGCAACAGAACCTTCAATTGATGAGAAGCTTGTCGCGCCAGATTACCAGGTTAATATTTATCGTGCTCGTCCCGTGACTGTTATCGACGGCCCTACTCGTCAAAAGATCATCACTCCATATCAATCTGCTGAGCGTATCGTTGAAGATGCGGGTATCGCGCTGTATAGCGATGACACGACAGCCCTCGAGCGCTCAACCGATATTGTAAGCGATGGAGCCGGTCTTCAGCTTGTCATTGACCGCGCAACCCCACTTATTCTTGATCTTTACGGTAAGAAAACAGAAATCCGAACCCAAGCCTCGACCGTTGGTGATATGCTCAAAGAAAAGAATATCGATCTTGGTGAACATGGCAGGGCTTCTGTTTCATCCGAAACGGCAATTACCGCTGGTATGGAAATTCGCGTTTGGCGCGAAGGTAAGCAAACCGTGAGTGTAGACGAAGAGGTTGCGTTTGAAACTGAGCAAATTAAGGATGCCGACCGTACCGTAGGCTATAAGGCTGTTCAGACTCCTGGTAAGCCAGGTAAGAAAACCGTCACCTATGAAATTGAAATCTCAAATGGTGTTGAAGTTGCCCGTAAAGAAATTGCGAGTATTGTTACCGAAGCTGCAACAAAGCAAGTAGAGGTGATTGGATCGAAGTCTGCCTTCATGCCATATAGCGGCGGGGGAAGCAAATCTGATTGGCTCGCTGCATCGAATATTCCTGCTGATATGTGGGGATATGCCGATTTCATGGTGCAAAAAGAAAGTGGCTGGAACCCTAATGCGCTCAATAAGTCATCGGGTGCGTGTGGACTTGCACAGGCTCTTCCGTGTAGTAAACTTGGCCCAAACTGGAACGACCCTGTTGTTGCTTTGAACTGGATGAATAATTATGTGAATGGTCGCTACGGTGGCTGGCAAAATGCATATAATTTCTGGCTTAAGAACCATTGGTATTAGAATAGACATATGGCAGGTCCAAAAAAATCACTCGGACAGCACTGGCTAAGAGACAGAGACGTGCTGGCCGGCATTGCTGAAGAGGCAGGTATTACGGCTGAAGATACGGTTCTTGAGATCGGTCCTGGCCTCGGTACGCTCACGAGTGAGCTGCTTCGACGTGCACAAAAAGTTGTTGCCGTTGAGCTTGATGGAGATCTAGCGCGTAAACTTCCTGGGCAGTTCCCTGGAACGGCACTCGAGGTTGTAAATCAGGATATTCTTACCTTTGATCTTCGCGTACTTCCTAAGAACTACGTTGTTGTTGCCAATGTCCCCTATTACATCACTTCAAAAATTGTCCAACTACTGACAACAGCCGTTAACAAACCACGGGTTATTGTCCTACTCATTCAAAAAGAAGTTGCGGTACGCATGGCCGCAGAAGCGGGAGATATGAGTATTCTTGCTGTGAGCTCACAAGTATTTGCAAAAGTTCGTTTAGGTGAAATAGTTCCGGCTGCGTTATTCACACCACCACCTAAGGTTGATAGCCAAGTTGTTATTTTAGAGATGCGCCCAGAACCACTTGTCTCAAGTGAAAACGAGCGTGCATTCTTTCGTATCGTGAAGGCGGGTTTTTCTGCAAAACGTAAAAAACTTCGCACAAGTGTTTCGAGCGGACTTCATATTTCTAAGCCTGAGGCCGAGGAGCTATTAATAGCTGCGGGCATTTCACCAGAAAACCGTGCTGAAGATCTCTCGATTGAAGACTGGCTGCGTTTAACTGCTGAGGCAGAAAAAAGGAACTAAGCCATGATTTCTTTGTCCGCTGGTGGGAGGAACAAAGTAGAAAAGAAATGGTGGCGTATCGCCTTTGGGGTATTCGTACTTAGTCTTATTGCATTTGGAATTGGTCAGATAAGCAGCGCCGAATACACAGGTCAACGACTTGTCACGGTATACGATAGAGGGCAAACACTTTCGTTTGTTACAGAAGCGAAGACAGTGCAAGAAGCGCTCTCCGAACAAGGGTTCGAACTTGATAATCGCGACACCGTTGAGCCATCTCGTGATGAAGAACTTGTCGCATCGGATTATCAGATTAATATTTACCGCGCACGGCCAGTTGTTGTTACGGAAGGTTCTATCCGCACGAAAACCGTGAGTCCGTATCAAACGCCCGAGGGTATTGTGCGTGATGCTGGGTTTACGCTCTATGCCGAAGACAGGGCAACTGTGTCGCAATCAACTGATCTTCTCTACGACGGAGCGGGCTTACATGTGGTGATTGAGCGAGCAGTATCAATGAGGCTGGACTTATTTGGTCGAACAATGGATATTCGTACTCGTGGCAAAACCGTTGCTGATATGTTGAAGGAAAAGAACGTTGTGCTTACTGCGCAGGATCGTACGTCATTAGATGTTGCAACTCCTATTACACCAGGGCTGTACGTTCGCGTTTGGCGCGAAGGCAAACAAACAATTTCTGTTGATCAGGAGATTCCATTTGCAAGTGAAATTGTCTACGATGCTGACCGCCCGATTGGGTATCGAGCTACGAAATCAAAAGGCCAAGCAGGGCTTCGCACCATTACCTACGAGGTTGAAATAAAAGAAGGTGTTCAAATTTCAAAAGTGGAGATTGCAAACATTGCAACGCTCGAGCCAAAGAAGCAAGTTGAAGTGATTGGCATTTACAATAATGGTTCCGGTCTTACTAAATCAAGAGGCGCCCAGTATTTTACCGATAGCAAGGGTATTTCTCACCGTGAAACCTACTATGACCTTAATATGAGCGTTGTCATGAAAAGCTGTGGCCAGGGTGGTCGCTACTCTGTACGACCAGACGGAGCGAAGGTTGATGCCCAAGGGTACATTATTATTGCTGCAAATTACACAAGGTATCCAAAGTGTTCGGTTGTAGAGACAAGCTTAGGGCTTGGAAAAGTTTATGACACGGGCGGATTTGCCGCGAAGCATCCCGATGGGTTCGATCTTGCAACCGACTGGTCGCGACAAGACGGAATCTAAACGAAGCAGAGCCCTAGGCTAACCTATAAGTAATTCATATCTCATCTGTTACAATAGAGTTTAATGGAACAGATACAAAAGAAACTCTACATCACGACTGCTATTCCGTATGTGAACGGGACTCCACACATTGGAAACGCTCTCGACTACCTTCTTGCAGATATTTGGACTCGGTACCAAAAGCAAAATGGACATGAAGTTCGTTTTCAGGTTGGAACCGACGAGCACGGTAATAAGATTGCCGCGAAGGCTGCTGAACAGGGCATGAGCCCTAAGGCCTTTACCGATAAAATGTATGTGAATTTCGAACACCTTATGCAAAAGGTGGGTGCGGAATACACCGACTTTATTCGTACGACTGATGACCATCACGTTGCTGCCGTACAACATATTTGGAATACATTAAAGCCATATATTTATAAAGGCACCTATAGTGGCTGGTACTGTATTGGCCACGAAGCCTTCTTTACTGATAAAGAAGTGCAAGCAACTGGCGGTGTATGTCCTGATCACCAGGCACCGTATCAACAAGTAAGTGAAGAGAACTATTTCTTTAAGACCAGCGCTTTTACCGACAAAATCAAAGAAGCAATTAACACCGGAGCAATGGAAATCGTTCCAGAGTTTCGTAAGAACGAGTTTCTTGAGCTTATTAAAGACGGACTTTCAGACGTTAGTGTTTCACGTCCAAAGAAAAGCCTCACCTGGGGTATTCCAGTGCCCGATGACCCTGATCAAATTATGTATGTCTGGCTCGATGCACTAGCAAACTATATTACGGTTATCGGATACCCTGACCGCCCAGAAGAATACAAAGCGTTTTGGCCAGCCGACGTTGAGGTAATTGGAAAAGACATTCTTCGCTTCCATGCTGGTATCTGGCCAGCTATGCTTATGGGTATTGGTCTTGAGCTCCCGAAGAAATTACTCGTACATGGGTTCATTAATATTGGTGGTGCGAAAATTAGTAAATCGGTTGGTAACGGTATTGATCCAAACGAAATTATTGATCAGTACGGTCTTGATGCCTTTCGTTATTTCTTTTCTCGACACATTCCGACACTTGATGACGGTGATTTTACCTGGGAGAAATTTGAAAGCGCCTATAACGGCGAACTTGGCAATGACCTTGGTAATTTGATTCAACGTGTTGCCGGAATGATTACCCGTTACCAAGCTGGGGTTATCGGTAAGTCAGAACAGACCGAGCACGACATGACGCTGTACCACCAGGCAATGGAAAGCCTCGAGTTTAACAAGGCAATCGATGAAGTTTGGAACATGGTACGAAGCCTTAATCAATACATTGATAATGTAAAGCCATGGGAAATTGCTAAGGGTCTTGGTAAAGATCCTGAAGCCGAACCACACCTTTCTGAAGTACTCGCCCACTGTGCAGGTGCACTTGTGCAAGTTGGCGACCTACTGTATCCATTTATGCCAAACGCCTCAAAAGCAATTCACGCAACCTTTGAAACCGGTGTTGTTAAGCCGCTCGACACCATGCTTTTCCCTAAGGTCTATCTTCACACTCCAGATCCGCGCGCACCGAAACAGTAATGTTAGTCGATACTCACTGCCATATTCATGAATCATACGAGCTACCAATCAGCGACGTATTAACGCGTGCCGAGGAAGCCGAGGTGACGCAAATGATTTGCGTTGGCACGAACGAGGAGACTTCACGACTGGCGATAGCTTTTGCTAATGAGCACGAAGAGGCGTACGCATCAATTGGCGTGCACCCGCACGACACCGATGGGGGATACGCTGCTATTGCGGGTCTTGCCGGTACATCACCTAAGCTCATTGCCGTTGGTGAGATTGGACTCGACTATTTCTATACAAATAGCCCAAAAGAGGTGCAAATCGAAGCGTTAAAGGCGCAAATTGAAGTCGCCTTAGCGCATAATTTACCTATTATCTTTCATGTTCGTGAAGCTTTTGACGATTTCTGGCCGATTTTTGACAGCTACGAAGGAATTCGTGGTGTGCTGCATAGCTTCACCGATTCGAAAGAGAATATGGAAAAGGCGATTGCTAAAGGACTTTATATTGGCGTAAACGGCATTAGCACATTTACCAAAGACGAAGCTCAAAAGGCAATGTTCGATGCTATTCCGCTTGAGCGAATTTTGTTTGAAACAGATGCGCCTTTCTTGACACCTACCCCATATCGTGGTAAAGTAAACGAGCCCGCTTATGTGAGGATCGTAGCTGACTATCATGCTACTCGCCGAGGCATTTCACTTAAAGAAATTGCTGACGCATCTTCGCAGAACGCCCGCGCGCTGTTTACACTTTCAGCGCAGTCTTAAACCAACACCGCCACCCTACAAGCTATAACATAAGCATTTTTCTGTATGGACAAGAGCCAATACCACCCCCCTCAGACCGTCTATAGTGCCGAACTCTACGCTCAAATCGAGAAGAGTGCTCTTCAGAATAGCCCGGAAAGGCGTCGTGGCCCATTCAAGTTTATCGAGCAAATTGCGACCCTCGTTGACTCGTTCCGCGACACCGCGGTTGCAATTGAACAGCAAAAGGGAAGGGAAGTCCGTGTACCGTTGCTTCCTATCGTTATTCACCTTCCTGCGCGGCACCCTAAGCTCATTCATAAAGATCTCATTGAGCAAGAGCGCGTTCGTGGCGGACGCATCTTCAAGGGCGGATACTTTTTCTGGCTTGGTGACAAGGCCGATTCACCAATTGCTACCAAAGAAGTGCACGACTGGTTCCTCGCACCAACCGATGGCTACTCTATTAACGAAGCGGAGATTATTCACATTGAATCATCACCTGATCATTTGCTAAAATTCAACGCCGCAGGGCAGCCACTTCCAATGACTATTCAAGATATTGAACGATTCGTTCCGGCGGCGTATCACTACGCGCAGGAAGTACTCGAGATTTATCCATTCGAGAAAGATCGAGCCGAAGTTATTCTTGATGGCATGGACATTCCCGATGATGTTGCGGTACTGCTTCCTCCAATGCATCCATCTGGACAACAAGACGGCTATAAGCTGGCCGCATAAGCTTTTTCGTACGGTATAATAGAGAAGTGAACGAAGAGGTTATCTATTTAGATCACGCGGCGGCCACACCAGTCGACCCGAAAGTTCTTGCGGCGATGCAGCCGTTTTTTTCTGATGACTTCTATAATCCTTCTGCTCCCTACGCTCCGGCAATCAAAGTCCGTCGTGCTTATGAAGCGGCCAAGCAAACCATTGCGCGTGCCATTGGTACCAAAGCAGACGACCTTGTTATGACTGCAGGTGCAACTGAATCGATTAATCTCGCGTTTGCGAGCGTTTCGGGTCATGTTATTACTTCTACGATTGAACACCATGCGGTGCTTGCGGCCGCGAAGCGACACGAGGCATCGTTTGTGGCACCCGATGAAAAGGGTATTGTGAGCGCACAATCTATTAAGAGTGCGCTGAAACCTGAAACGCAGCTTGTAAGTATTGCGCTTGCCAATAACGAGCTTGGTACAATTCAGCCACTTCGTGATATTGCTGAAGTAGTGCGCCACGAACGCGAACGTCGTCTTGCAGCCGGTGATCATACGCCGCTCTTTTTGCATTCCGATGCTTCGCAGGGAGTAGGACAGCTTGATGTTAATGTGGCTCGCCTCGGCATCGATCTTTTAACGTTAAATGCCGCAAAAGTCTATGGTCCAAAGCAAGTAGGCTTACTTTGGGCCGCGCCTCATGTACCAGTCGCTCCATCAATTGTTGGTGGCGGGCAAGAACGCGGACTTCGTAGTGGTACTGAAAATGTTGCTGGTGTCATTGGGTTTGCAAAAGCAATGGAGCTGGCCAGCGCACACCGAAAGTTTGAAGCTGATCGCTTACAGAAACTACGCGACCACCTGCAGGAGAAACTTATGGAAGCATTTCCAAATGCAGTGGTGTCGGGTAATCAAAAACATCGCCTCGCAGGACATCTTCACATTTCTTTTCCGAAGCTTGATGCCGAGCGAGTGCTTTTTGCACTTGAAATGCGCGGAGTGTTGGTTGCGACGGGCAGTGCCTGTGCGGCCAATAAAGGAACGCGTTCCCATGTACTAACGGCTATTGGCCTTGCGCCGGAAGTTGCCGATGGTAGCTTACGTCTGACACTCGGACATCTTTCAAGTGAAGAGAATCTCGAGCAAGCTGCAACTATTATTATTGAAGAAATAACAAAAGAATATACGCGGAGCACAAAGTAATGAAGTGGCTGTTTCTTATCCCCGCTCTTATTGTTGCATCCATTATTGGACTGAGTATTTATCTACAGCCAAATAATTTTATTGGGTGTGGGGCGCAACCAGCTGAAGGAACTGACTGTGATAAAGCCGATGCGATTGTCGTTGTAAGTGGCGGTGACACGGCCGCACGTACAGCTGCCGGTATTACACTTTACAAAGAGGGCTGGGCAGATTATCTCGTACTTTCAGGCGCGGCACTTGATACTTCCGGGCCAAGTAACGCTGCGGCCATGAAACAACAGGCAGAGGCTGAGGGTATTCCAGCATACGCAATCCTTATTGATGAAGAAGCAATGAACACTCAGCAGAATGCTGAAAATACCCAATCTATTTTTAAAGAACGTGCGTTTGATGACGTTATTCTCGTTACCTCTGGGTACCACCAGCGCAGGGCAAGCCTTGAGTTTAATAAACGTGCGGATGGTATTGAAATTCGTAACTACCCAGTGCTTAGTGATAGCGACTGGGGCTGGTACTGGTGGGCAACCCCACGTGGCTGGTGGCTTTCTGGTGGTGAGATTGTGAAGATCATTGCCTTTTATGTAGGAGTTGCAGCATGACAAAAGTATACGTAGGAATGAGCGGTGGAGTTGATTCATCGCTAACCGCAGCTCTACTAGCTGAGCAGGGGTACGACGTGACGGGCGTGTATATGAAGAACTGGACACAAGATCTTCCAGGTATGCGCTGCCCATGGGCGGATGACCTAGCGGATGCGAAACGCGTTGCAGTGCAACTTGGCATCGATTTTAAAGTGTTTGATTTTGAGAATGAATATCGCCACAAAGTTGTCGACTACATGATTGAAGAATATAAGCTCGGTCGCACACCGAACCCTGACATTATGTGCAACCAAGAAGTGAAGTTTAAGATTTTTCTTGAAGCCGCGCTAGAAGATGGGGCAGATATGATTGCAACGGGGCACTACGCACGCGTGAAAGACGGACAGCTACTACAAGCTGCTGATTCAAATAAAGATCAGACCTATTTCTTGTACCGCGTTACTAAAGAGGCACTTGAAAAAACACTCTTTCCATTGGGTGAGTTTAAAAAGCCACAGGTACGTGAAATGGCGAGCGAGCGCGGACTCTTTACTGCGGGTAAAAAAGACAGCCAAGGAATTTGTTTCGTTGGTCAGATTGGTATTCGTGAATTTTTGACACAATACGTAGAGCAGAAAGCCGGTCCAATTATTGATAAGCAAACGGGTAAGGTACTTGGTCAGCACGACGGGGCAATCTTTTATACAATTGGACAGCGCCATGGACTCGATGTTGGCGGTGGTTTGCCGTACTACGTTGTTGGTAAAGATATGGATACAAACGAAGTATACGTAACGACTAATCTAAACGATGATTCGCTCTGGAAGCCTGAACTTGTTCTTACGAACCTGCACTGGATTAATGAAGCGCCAGCGGGTGGACAGTTCCAAATTAGGGTTCGCCACCGCGCGCCACTTGTGAATGCAACACTTACATACGCCGAAAATGGTGACGTGCTTTTTCACTTAGAAAACCCAGAGCGTGCTGTTGCTCCAGGTCAGTCGATTGTTATCTACAAAGACGAACAATGTCTTGGCGGGGGTATCCTTAGCTAAGCCTCGTAACTCAGTAGTATTTCAGATACGGAGCTTACCATAAGAGTGGGACACATAAGCAAAGGAGGAATCGTATGGGATTTATCGACGATGCAAAAGATAAAGCAAAGGACGTGGGTGATGATATTCAGGACAAAGCCGAGGATGCTGGAGATCACGTCAAAGATTGGGCCGATGATACGAAAGAAAATATAGAGGATCGGGTCGAAGATGCGCGGGATCGTGATGGTAACAATGACGATGAAGAGCGCATGGACAGCGATGAACTGGAGGATCGAACCCACGGGAAAGATCTTTAAGTAATAACTAAGCTAGGTAGAGTAATATTGGCAAGTAAAGGTGTTTAATCGTCTGCGAGGATCGCCTTTGCATGACCTCCCGGCTCTGTCACCTGTTTGTTTTGTGACCGAGCCACCCTCTCAACTTGGAGTCCTCGCGCACACCACCACGTCGCAGGCTCCAAAGGCCGCCTCATGCCCACCCCGAGGCGGCCTTTTGATTTGAAAAAAAATTATCACGCTTATGGTAAAATGTGAGCAGTATGGACGCGCAAAATACACACAATAGTAGAGGCTTTACGATAGTCGAACTGCTCATCGTAATCGTTGTGATTGCAATCTTAGCGGCTATTACACTTGTTACCTACAACGGCATTCAACGCCGCGCAACTGAAAGCGCAATGCAGCAAGATTTGAAGACCGGAGCGAGTACTCTGGAAACTGATAAAGTGATGGCTGGAGGGAATGCATATCCGCTAACACTAGCGCTTGCTAATGGTGGAAAAGGTATTAAAGCTGGCGATTCAACGACGCTGCAGTATAGCCTACGCGACATTAATGGCACGTCTTTCTGTCTTTCAGTCTCATCTACAAGAACATCGCAGGTATATCACTACTATAATAGTGGTGGATCGATTCAATCTGGCTACTGTCCAGAGCACAGCGGAGCGGTTCTTTCGACACTCGCCGGTTCATCTTCTGGTTTTCTTGATGATCCTGTAGGAACAAACGCACGCTTTGTCCGCCCGGCCGATATTGCGGTGGCGAGTAATGGAAACGTGTATACAACATCCGGTCATCGAATTCGTCAAATCACACCAAGTGGTGCAGTTACGACGATCGCAGGCACAGGAACTGCAGGGTGGTCAGATAACGCAACTGGTACATCCGCGCAATTCAGTACCCCAATGGGTATCGACATCGATACTTCGGGAAGCAACTTGTACGTTGCCGATTCAGGAACGCACCGTATTCGTAAGATTTCTCTGACTCCTCCGTATGCCGTTACAACTATCGCAGGAACAGGCTCATCGGGCTACCTTGATAACGCAACCGGTACTGCTGCCCAGTTTAATAATCCATATGGCCTTGCGGTGAATGCGAGCGGCGTAGTATATGTGGCCGATGCAAACGGCAACCGTATTCGCAGCATTGCATCAACAGCACCGTACGCGGTAACAACACTCGCAGGGCCTACGACTGGAGCTGCGGGTGCCTCTGGCGTAACGGATAGCCCAACCGGGTCGGCGGCTCGGTTCAATGGGCCACATGGTATAGATATTGATTCGAGCGGTAATATATTAGTGGCTGACAACGCCAATCACCGCATCAGGCAAGTGACACCGGCTGGCGCAGTCACGACGGTAGCGGGAACATCGGATGGTTACGCGGACGGCCCAGCCCTCTCGGCACAGTTCTCATGGCCTGAAGCGGTCACGGTAACCTCTGACGGTAAGATGTATATAGCAGACTCGTACAACTCTGTCATTCGTAGCGTCATATCTGGAACGGCCGATACAGTTGCCGGTCAGCGATACAATAGTGGGTTTAGCGACGGACCCGGTGCCGCGGGACGCATTAATTACCCCTGGGGTATTGATGTCGATAACTCCGGTGTTATTTATGTTGCCGACACCTGGAACCATCGAATCCGAAAAATTCAGCCGTAGCGCTTCTTCGGTGGCGTAATAAGTGCAGATTTGGTATAATTACCCCTAATGAATGCTCAAGAAATCCGTAACTCGTATCTCGAGTTCTTTAAAGAACGTGGCCATGCCGTTGTTAAGCGTGCCCCACTTGTTTTGAAGGACGATCCATCAACCCTCTTTACTGGTTCTGGAATGCAGCCAATGATTCCATACCTCCTAGGCCAACCGCACCCTGAAGGTGTCCGTATTGCCGATAGCCAAACCTGTCTTCGAGCCCAAGATATCGATGATATTGGTGACAACCGTCACACAACCTTCTTCGAAATGCTTGGTAACTGGAGCATGGGTGACTATTTCAAGGAACAGCAAATTGAGTGGATGTTCGAATGGCTTTCTGAAGTCGTTGGTCTCGATATGAGCCGCCTGTACGTTACCTGTTTTATTGGTGCGCCTGAATATGGCATCGAAAAAGACACCGAAGCAGCAGCTGTTTGGAAGCGCTTGTTCGATGTCCGCGGAATTTCAAGCGTAGAAGCGGAAATTGGTTCTGAAGAAGAGGGCTACGCTCGTGGTATTAAAGAGGGAGAGCGAATCTTTTATTACGACGGAAGTAAGAACTGGTGGAGCCGAAACGGTAATCCAGAAACAACTCCTGTTGGCGACCCATGTGGCCCAGACAGTGAAATGTTCTATGACTTCGGCACCCCGCACGATCCTTCGTTCGGTGAATTCTGTCACCCCAACTGTGACTGTGGTCGCTTTATGGAAATTGGTAACAACGTCTTTATGGCATACCGTAAGGTTGCTGAAGGGCAGTTCGAGCCACTTGAAAAACCAAACATTGACCATGGTTCTGGTCTTGAGCGTATTGCCGCTGCGGTTATCGACAACCCAGACGTGTTCCGTATTAGCCTAATGTGGCCAATTATTGAGAAGCTTCAAGCACTCAGCGGTAAAAGCTACGAAAGTAATACGGCAAGCATGCGTGTCATTTCAGATCACCTCCGCGCGGCAACCTTCCTCGCTGTTGATGGCTGTGTTCCAGCCAACAAAGAGCAGGGCTATGTTATGCGCCGGCTTCTTCGCCGAGCAATTCGTTTCGCCTTCGATCTTGGTATTGAACAGAACTTCTTTGAAGGCATCGTTCCTGTTATTGCCGATCTTTACGCTACTGACTACCCGGAAGTTGCAGAGAACCGCGACACAATTATTGCGGTACTTGTGAAGGAAGAAAAAGTTTTCCGTCAGACACTTCGTAAAGGGCTTCAACAACTCGGTAAATTTGCCAAAGATGGCATTGTTACTGGTACAGAACTCTTTACACTTTACGATACCTACGGGTTCCCTGTTGAGCTTTCTACCGAAGAAGCATTTAAGCAAAACATTGCACTTTCCGAGAACTGGCGCGAAGAATTCGACGCAAAAATGGAAGAGCAGCGTAACCGATCACGTACTGCCACAAAGGGTGAATTTAAGGGAGGCCTTGGTGGCCAAGACCTTATTCACAAGAAGTACCACACGGCAACGCACCTTCTTCAATCTGCCCTTCGTGAAATTATTGGAACAGGTATCCAACAGCACGGCAGTAATATTACCGAAGAGCGCCTTCGTTTTGACTTTAGTTTTGACCGAAAAGTCACACGTGAAGAACTTGATAAGGCAGAAGAGTTAGTAAACGGTTGGATTGCCGACGATCTACCGGTAAGCTTCAAGATGTATCCAACCCAGGAAGCACTCGACATGGGCGCAATTGGTCCATTTGGCGAGCGGTACGACGCTGAAGTAAAGGTGTACCAAATGGGTGAAGGCGATCACATCGCAAGTCTTGAAATTTGTGGTGGCCCTCACGTAGACCACACAGGCCAACTCGGCGAAGACGGTAAGACATTCAAGATTACCAAAGAAGAAGCATCGAGTGCCGGCATTCGCCGAATTAAAGCTGAACTCGTTTAGTCCAGCTGCGATAATTGATGTTTGAGGAGGGCAACTTCCTCAAGCTTCTTTTTTAGTCGTGAGTATTCTGCTTCATGAATTGCTACGAGAGATTTCTTTTCACTTTCGATGATTACCTCTCCGGGCACAACAAGATCAGGAGCCACAATAGATTCATGCAGATAAAGACTAAGGGGGGACTGTTCGATGTCGCCGCTCATCTCCACAATAGATTCATTAATAATTTTGGAGTCACCAACTGGGCTTTTCTGAACAATACGCTCCGTTAGACTACGAGTGATGAAAAAGTCTTCAGCTTCCTGACCAACGACGGTCGTTTTCTTGAACACTACTGACTGTGCTGCAGAATCAGTGAGTGCAAGGGGGATCTCTGTCGACTCAGTGAGGCGCCATGCTCGAGTATTTCCAAGAACACCTGCAAGCCAAAGTTGGTACTGCTGCGATTCATTCATTGGGATGTCAGCAATACCGAAAGATTCGAGGATATTGTCACCAAATCGAGGTTGAATGGCGCTATTCATTTGTCCAGCGACCTCCATACTATCATTGCTATAGACTACCTCGGCGGTGTCGATAGTTTGAATCGGAATATATCCGGCGGTTGTTCGGCGAAGGAATACCGGGCCACTTTGACCTTTCGTTTCTAGACCTAGCTCTTTGAGGACGAGACGACCGCTGGCTGGATCATAGCCGAGGGTGATTGAGGCACCATTTTCAACATCAAGAATGGTGTCGAAGTACATTTCGAGAGCACCCCAAACGAGAGGGTTAGGGGTCTGTACGCCTTCAAGCTGCACTTCATAGCCAGGTGACGGCTCAATAGATTCAGTAACGTTTTCAAGGCGTTCTGCGAGCATCTTTTCGGCCACTTCAAAGTCGAAATATTCTTCCTCAGTTCCACGGAGATGATTCATTGGTATATTATAACACAAAATAGTGAAATTATCAATAAGTACGAGCATAACCTTTTTACGTGCACCTAATGGTATAATGGATGACAACTATGGTATTAGAAAAATTCAAACGTTCACGCAAAGTATCCGACGATGACTATATTGTAGCGCTCGATATCGGTACGGAATTCGTTAAAGCCCTTATAGCGAAACTTGAAGGGGATGAACTCCACATTATCGGTGTCGGACGATCACGCCAAGACGTCAGCGATATGCACTCCGGGGCAATTGCTGATATTGCCGGAGTAGTGCGCAACTGTGAAGAAGCGCTCGCCCAGGCCGAAGAAGCAGCCGGGCTTCAAGCAAAGCGTGTTGTTATTGGAATTGCCGGCGAACTCGTAAAGGGTGTAACTGACACAATTCGCTACCGCCGTCCGCAACCAGATCGTCCCCTCGACGATTCTGAAATGGAATTTATTATTGAGAAGGTCCAAGAACGCGCACAACTTAAGGCGCAGAAGCAAATTGCGCTTGAAACAGGTAACGATGAAGTTGAAGTGAAGCTGGTGAACAGTGCGCTTGTTGGTATTCACATTGATGGCTACAAGGTAAGTAATCCAATTGGCTTCCAGGGTCGCGACGTTGCGGTTCAAATTTATACTGCTTTTGCACCAATGGTTCACATCGGGGCGCTTGAGCGCGTTGCAGATGAGCTTTCGCTCGAACTTCTTGCCGTTGCAGCAGAGCCATTCGCAGTGAGCCGTAGTGTGCTCGGAAATGATGGGAACAGCAACTTTACCGCAATCCTCGCTGACGTTGGAGGTGGAACGACTGACATTGCCGTGGTAAACGACGGTGGTGTTGAAGGAACCAAGATGTTCGGTATCGGCGGTCGTAGCTTTACGCAAACAATTGCCAGTGAAATGAACCTTTCGTACAAAGATGCTGAAAAACTGAAGGTGAACATTGGTCACGAACAGATGAAGCCGACAGTAAAGAAAGATGTAGGTGAGGCAATCGATAAAACCCTCGAGGTATGGATTGCCGGTGTTGAGCTTGCACTGAGTGAATTTGATTCAGTCGATCATTTGCCTAATCGCATTTTACTTTGTGGTGGTGGATCAAGCCTTGAAAAGCTCGTAACAACACTTGAAAGTGCCGAGTGGCACAAGGAACTACCGTTTACACGAAAACCAACCGTGCAACACATTAACCCAAGCGAAGTCATTGGCGTAACAGATACCACTGGTGATATTTCTGACCATACCTTCATTACCGCCATGGGTCTGCTGCGAGTTGGATATGATACACTAGTAGGGAGTGGTGAGGGAGATTCGATCAAGGATAAATTTAATCGGCTCCTCAAAATCTAAGCATGAATAAAGACGTTATTTACATCGACGTTGACGACGACGTCACCGCCATCATTGGCAAAATAAAAAAGGCGAAAGAAAAAATTGTCGCTATTGTCCCACCGAAAAGGGCAGGGGCTCTTCAAAGTGCAGTAAACCTGCGCCTTCTCGAGCGTATGGCAAAAACGGATAAGAAGCAGCTTGTTCTTATTACAAACAACCAAGCGCTTGTTGCCTTAGCTGCCAATGCAAAGATTCCGGTTGCGAAGAACCTTCAAAGTAAGCCGGAGCTAGCAGAAATCCCTGCAATTATTGTTGATGACGGCGATAGTATTATCGATGGCTCAGAGTTACCGGTGGGTGATCATGCTAATACCGTGAAGGTAAAAGACGGCACGAAAGTTGCTGCAGGCGCTGCACTCGCCAAAGATACGCGCGGAGAGACCATTGATACCACCGACTTCGATATTGATGGTGAGCAATTTGCGACCGCTGCAGTGGCAGCAAAGGCCACTACTCCCGCAAAAGGCAAGAACCGCCCAAAAATTCCTAATTTCGATTCATTCCGTAAGAAATTATTCCTAGGAATTGCCGGTGGAATAGGTCTTATCGCCCTACTTATTTGGATGTTTGTTATTGCTCCAGCTGCAACCGTTGTTATTACGGCAAGCACCACACCTATGCCGGTGAGTGCGAGCGTGAAGCTTGGCGGTGCCGCAGCAACAGACTACAAGGCGGGTACTGTTAGCTCTGTATCGCAACAGGAAAAGAAAGATGAGACAGTTGAGTTTGACGCAACTGGACAAAAAGATCTTGGTGCAAAAGCTACGGGTACTGTTCGTTTCTCTACCGGTTCACTTGCGGGTCTCGGTACAATTCCTGCTGGTACAAGGTTGACTTCAACAAGTGGACTCGTCTTTATTACCGATCAAGCCGTGACGCTTGCATTCCAGGGCGGACCAAGTTCATCAGGAACAACTACCGTAACGGCAGCTGCAAGTGGCGATAAGTACAATGCTGCAACAGGACCTCTTAGCGGGGCTCCGGCAAATGTAAGTGCTAACTTTGTGGGCGCAAGTTCGGGCGGTACCTCGAATATTGTGAAAGTTGTTTCAGCTGAGGATATAGAACGTGCCCAGGGGCAGCTTATCGGCAAATCAACAGATGAGCAAAAAGCTGCGCTAACCAAGAAATTTACCAATGGTGAGATTGTCATAGAAAGCAGCTTTACCGTCGAACGTGCGGCGGCTGTATCAAGTCCTGCGGTTGATCAAGAAGCGCCAACTGGTAAGGCAACCCTTACTGTTCCAACAACCTACACAATTCAAGCTGTACCAAAGACCGAGCTCGATACATACCTTCGCGATTCGCTTGAATCTAAAATTAACCAAGATACTCAAAAGATTTACGACACCGGTATTAACGATGCAACCCTCAGCAACTACCGCAAAGACGGTGAGAATATGATGGCAACGGTCAACGCTACTGGTGAAGTTGGCCCAAAGATTAACGAAGACGAAATCAAAGAGCAAGTAAAGGGCAAAAAGTACGGTGAGGTACAGCAGAGCCTTGAGGCCATTGAAGGCATTCAGGAAGTAGACGTACAATTCTCTTACTTCTGGGTACGCACGATTCCGAATAATACTGACAAGATAAAGATTGAATTCAAAGTAGAGGATGAGTAGCCGTACGCTAATTGGTTTGGACGTGGGGGAGAAACGCATTGGCGTGTCGGTTGCTAATGACGGCGTTCTCATTGCAGTTCCTTTCGCCACAGTTGAAGTTGACGGATCAGAAATTCAAACAATTGCTGAAATTGTTATAAAAGAGAATGCTGATGCAATTATTGTTGGGTACCCACGAAATCAACAGGGTGAAGCCACGGCTCAAACTAAGTATGTCGAAGCATTTGCAACACGCCTTGAAGACCTGGATAAAAAGATTATCTTCCAGGACGAGTCACTTACGAGCGTTCTTGCTGAGCAGCAGTTAAAGGCGCACAATCGGCCGTACGCTAAGGGTGATATAGACGCGCAGGCGGCGACCATCATTCTTCAAGACTATTTGGAGCAAAACCATGGATGAATTTCGTCGTCCGCCAGTAAATAGGGTAGCACCTCGACCGACGAGCGAGCAGCCACCGGTGCCTACTCCGGTGCCGCCAGTTCCTCCAGCTCCCCAGGCTCTACCTACTTTTCCAGAACAAAGCCCATTATCTGCTCCACAGCCACCGCTGCAACCTCTTTCGACAGAAACGGGTATTCAGCCTACCCCACCAAAGAAGTCTCGTAAGAAAACAATTTTATGGGCATTTGTTGGTCTTGTTGCATTGATTATTCTGACACTTGGGGCAGTATGGTTCTGGTATAGTTCGCAGCTTGCTCCTGTAGATAGCTCAAACACCGATAAACAGGTAGTAACAATTGAATCGGGCAGTACGCCGAGCGATATTGCCAAGTTACTTGAAGATGAAAAACTTATTCGTAGCCAGGATGCATTTCTTTGGTATACACGTATTAATGGAGTTCAAAATAATCTACAGGCAGGAGCGTATCGTTTGTCACCATCTGAATCAACCCCTGAAATTGTCGAACACTTAACAAGCGGTAAGGTGGATACGTTTAGTGTTACCTTCCTTCCGGGCGCCACCTTAATGGATAACCGTGAAGTGCTTGTGAGCGCCGGATATAGCGACGAAGAAGTCGATGCGGCCCTTGCAAAATCGTACGACTCACCACTGTTTGAAGGTAAGCCCGAAGGCGCCGACCTAGAAGGTTATATTTATGGTGAAACCTATAACTTTGGTACCGACGCAACCGTTGAAGCTATTCTTGAGCATACTTTTGAGTATTATTATGGAGTTGTGCAGGAAAACGATCTGATTGCTAAATACGCCGCTCAGGGGCTAAGCCTCTATGAAGGGATTACACTTGCTTCAATTGTGCAGCGAGAAGCGAGTCCTGGTGGAGATGACATGGCGCAAATTGCCCAAGTCTTCTATAGCCGTTTAGAAACAGGTATGGTACTCGGTTCTGACGTTACGTATCAGTATATTGCCGATAAAACCGGTGTTCCACGCGATACAAACCTTGATTCACCCTATAACACTCGTCGTTACCCAGGATTACCTCCAGGACCAATTTCAGCGCCGGGTGAAAAAGCTCTTGTAGCTGTTGCTAATCCTGCTAGTGGTGATTATCTTTTCTTCCTCAGTGGAGATGACGATGTTACCTACTACGGGCGTACGCTTGAAGAGCACGAAGCAAATATTCGTAACCATTGCCAAGTGAAGTGTCAGATTATCTAATACTTGACAAATTCCTATAGCTATAAAATAAATTGACTTAAAAAGCTATAGTTGATACAATAATGAAAGCACATCTTACAGTTCTATCTACTAGTGATACCGAGGTCCATAGAAACCGACAGATCACCTGCGAGTGGGGAAGGAATTGAAGATGCGCCTATCTGAACAGTCGCACGGATACCAGAAAACTATAATATCAATAACACTGGTCGACACGTATCCCTTTCCATGTGTAAACGCACGTGGAAGTAAGACTAATTACGGTAGACGCCCTCGAGAGAAATCCGAGCGGCAGGAGAACGATAATTCGTAATGAATTTACGAGCAGTATTACTCCAAGTAATACTCAGGGTGGGGCAGCTGTAGTACGTCCTCAAAACGTGCCAGCGCAATCTACTAAGCGATCTCAAAAAGGTCGTATTAAATCGTCAACCGTCGCTATTTATGCCAGCATCTTCGTGCTTTTAATCGCCGTTATTGCTGTTGGCTACCGCGCGCCTGAACAGGCGTTGGCCACCACAACCGCTGTTGCAAACGCAGCCGATACTGCAGATCAACCTGCGGTGAATGAGGTCCTTGCGACCGACATCGCCGCCTCTGTTGCTGAAGCAGCCGATCTTGCTGTTGCGCCAAACGTTGCTGAATTGGCAGTTTCAACACGAGTCCAGAACGAGTACCAAAGTACAGGTGGTGACACCTCTACTATTAGTAAGCCTGCTATTGTTCAGGTATCGTCTGCTGGCCGTAACATTACCAGCTACGCCGTACAACCTGGCGATACCGTCGCAAGCGTTGCTGCGAAGTATGGCTTGTCAGAAAACACCATTAAGTGGGCAAACAATCTATCTGGTAATACCCTCGCTGCAAACTCAACTATTGAGATCTTGCCTCGTGACGGTATTGCATACACCGTTAAGGACGGCGACACAATCGACAAGATCGCTGCTCGTTACAAGGCTGACGTCTCGGTTATTACAACCTACAACGACCTTGAAATTAACGGTATCTCAACTGGTCTCAAGATAGTCATCCCTGGTGGTTCACTCCCTGAAACCGAGCGTCCGGGATATGTAGCGCCACGTGCAGCAGCATACACCGGTGGTACCTACATTACTGGGTACAGCTCAGGCTTCTCTAACGGTAGTACTTGGTTCATTAAGCGTGGAACACCTAATAACGGTTCATACGCGTTCGGTAACTGTACCGCCTACGCCTTTGACCGTCGTGCCGAACTCGGTCGTCCAATTGGCCAACGTTGGGGTAACGCAGGTTCATGGGCAACCAACGCTCGCCTTGCAGGCTACACCGTTAACCGTACGCCTGCTGCCGGTGCTGTTATCCAAGACTCAGGTCACGTTGCAATCGTTGAAGTAGTGCTTCCTAACGGTGACCTTCAGCTCAGCGAAATGAACGCACGTGTGTCTGGTGGTGGCTACAACATCGTATCCGGTCGTATCCTTCCTGCAAGCCAGGTTGGCCAATACTACTACATTCATTAGACAATAGTAATGAAATCTAAAAACGCCTCTGTCAAATCGGAGGCGTTTTTGGTATAATAAAGGTAATATGTTTGTTGATACCGCCAAAGTGTTTGTGCAGGCTGGACGCGGCGGTGATGGTGCCGTCAGTTTTCGCCATGAAATTTATGTTGATAAAGGCGGCCCAGATGGCGGTGACGGCGGCCGTGGTGGTGACGTAATCTTTGTCGCGGTCGAAGGGCTTAATACGCTCATCGACTTCCGTTATAAGCCAGAACTTAAGGGTGAACCAGGACAAGCTGGTGCGAAGCGCGACCGTCATGGTAAGTCAGGTGCAGCGAACTACATTAAGGTTCCTGTTGGAACTATCGTTAAGCGCGACGGTGAAATTATTGCTGACTTTACGACAGACGGCCAAGAGCTTGTTGTTGCTAAGGGTGGAGATGGTGGATACGGAAACGCCCACTTTAAGTCATCTGTCCGCCAGGCGCCTCGTATTGCTGAAAAGGGAGAACCAGGCGATACATTCGAGGCTGAGCTCGAACTCAAGCTTCTCGCAGATGTCGGACTTGTCGGTTTTCCAAACGCTGGAAAGTCTACGTTCCTGAGCGTCGTGTCGAATGCTCGCCCTGAAATAGCCGACTACGCATTCACAACGCTTACGCCGAACCTTGGTGTTGCCGACATTGATGACGGTAGCCTGCTTATTGCCGATATCCCTGGACTTATTGAAGGTGCAAGTGAAGGAAAAGGGCTTGGAGACGCATTCCTCCGTCATATCGAACGTACAGCGGTGATTCTACACCTCATTGATGCGTATACCGATGACGTTGCGAAAGCTTATAAAACGATTCGTCATGAACTCGCTGCCTATAGCGAAGACCTCGCTGAGCGCCCTGAAGTCATTGCTCTTACGAAAATTGAAGGGCTCGACGATGAGCTTATCCAAATGCAAGTCGATGCATTAAAGGAAGTAGCGGGCGATTCACGTGTCTTTGCCATCTCATCTCCAGCGCACACTGGACTTACCGAAGTGCTTCGCGAACTACGAAAAGAAGTGGTGACACTTCGTGAAGCGGAAAAAGAAACAGTTGATGAGTCAGAAGATGGCGACTTAGCGGTTATCTCGTTGAATGAAGATAAAAAAGCGCTTGCGTGGCATATTCGTAAAGATACAAAGGGCACCGAAACCGTATTCGTTGTGAAGGGTCATAAAATTGAGAAGTTTGCGCGCCGTACTCAGTTTGACAATTACGAAGGTGTAAACCGCCTCCGCGACATCATGAAGAAAATGGGTATCACCCATGCATTAATCCGTGAAGGTGCAGAGGGAAGCTCTGTAATTCGTATCGGTCTTGATGAATTTACGCTTCTTGAACAAGCAGACTAAATGAATACTATTTAGACTAAATTTTTATTTCATACTTTTCACCTATAATAAGACGTATGCCACAAACATTTTTCTTTTATGACCTTGAAACCTCGGGTCTGAATCCGCGCCAAGACCGCATTATGCAGTTTGCTGGCATTCGTACTACTCTCGATCTCGAACCAATAGGCGAGTCATATAACATTCTCGTGAAGCTCAACGACGATACACTGCCCGCGCCAGATGCCCTTATTGTTACAGGTATTACTCCACAGCAGACACAAGCAGACGGCCTTACTGAGGCCGAGTTTGCAAAGCTACTCATGAATGAAATATTTACCGAAGATACCATCGTCGTTGGGTTTAATAGTATCCGCTTCGACGACGAATTTATCCGTATGCTTTTTTGGCGCACCTTTACCGATCCATACGAATGGTGCTGGCGCGATGGCCGAGCGCGTTGGGATATGCTCGATGTCGTGCGCATGACCCGAGCGCTGCGACCCGACAGTATCGAATGGCCAGTTGTTGATGGCAAAGAAGTGAATAAGCTCGAACTTATTACGAAGCAAAACGGTATTGATCACTTTAAGGCGCACGATGCACTCAATGACGTCGAAGCCTTAATTGCTGTAACAAAGCTTATTAAAGAAAAACAGCCACAACTTTACGCGCATCTTTTTGCTATTAAAGATAAGAAGAAAGTAGCTGAACTGGTAAATCTTGAAAATAAGAAACCATTTGTCTATGTGAGTGGCCGATTAGATTCTGAATTTCATAAAGCAACCGTGGCATTTCCACTTACTACTGGGCGCAATGGAAACGTTATTGTCTACGATCTTCGCTACGACCCAACACCAGTGTTGAATCTTGCTCCTAAAGATCTTGCAAAGAGTTTATTTGCTAGTTGGGAAGAGCGCCAAAAGGAAGAATTTGTGGGGGTGCACGTTAAAGAACTCCAGTATAACCGTGCACCAGCCGTTGCTCCACTTGGTGTGCTTGAACGTGAGGATGGTTGGAGCCGCATTGGGCTCGACCTCGCTACAATTGAAAAACATCGAGACATGCTTTTATCTGTTCCCGCGTTTGCAGAGAATATCCGATCTCTTTTTGAAGGGCGTCCTGAGTTTCCAAAAGACCCGAACCCAGAAGGGCAATTGTATGACGGGTTTGTACCTGATGTCGACAAACTACGCATTGAAAAGGTACGGTATGCTGATGCAAACACGTTAGCCGACCTTCACCCTGAATTTACCGATGAACGCCTTAATGATCTCTTGCTACATTACAAAGCGCGTAATTATCCAAAAAGCCTTGCTGAAGATGAAATGACGCAGTGGGAAAGCTGGCGCGCAGCTCGAATTAAGTCACAGCTGCCAGCGTTCGTAACTCGATTGCAGCAACTCGCCGCAGTCCATGCGGGTGATGACGAAAAAGAATACGTTCTTCAAGAGATGCAGCTTTGGGCTGAAAGCATCGTACCGTTTGAAGATTAAGACCGTATAGTTAAGCGCGAGCGCGTGATATGCGGCTGCTCGTTCGCTCTTCGCTGCGATACTGCGCACTGAGTCGCATAAGGTTGAGCGTAATACGAGACAGTGTAAATCCAATAAGGAATGTGAATGTTTCAAGCATCTGGCTCGCACCAATTGTAATGTTGGTACCAGGAATAACGCCAGCTAGAAAAAACATCACAAGTGCGTGACCTGCGTTGAGCGAATCCAAAATCATAATGATTGATAGGATGAGGAGGATAATTGTGAGTGTTTTCTTCATAGTTTTGCCCCTATAAGTTCCAATTAATATAAGGGGTGGGGAAAAAGATTGCAAGCACAAGGGGATTATGTTCTAGCATGTATTTTGCTTATGGTGGCTCCTGCTATAAAAAGTGGTTAAAGACTTGGACTGGAAAAAGTCTTTAAAAAAGCGTATAATAACCTAGATATGTCAGAGGTGATTCGTGTTTCAGGTGCACGCGAGCACAACCTAAAGAATATTAGTGTTGAAATCCCGCGTGACAAACTTGTTGTTATTACAGGTCTAAGTGGCTCAGGTAAATCGAGCCTGGCTTTCGATACTATTTACGCCGAAGGTCAGCGCCGCTACGTTGAAAGCCTTTCAAGTTATGCCCGTCAGTTCTTGGGCTTAATGGAAAAACCAGACGTCGATCAAATTGATGGACTAAGCCCTGCAATTAGTATCGACCAAAAGTCGACGAGTCGTAACCCACGCTCAACTGTTGCAACTGTTACTGAAATTTACGACTACCTTCGTCTTCTTTACGCGCGCATTGGCGTACCGCACTGTCCTGTTTGTGGAAAGGCCGTCAGCCGTCGTACTCCGCAGGATATTATCGATGAAGTATTAAAGCTTCCAGAAGGTTCTCGCCTGATGATTCTCGCACCAATTGCAAAGGGAAAGAAGGGTGAGTTTGCACACATTCCTGAGCAGTTCCGCCGCCTTGGGTTTGCTCGTGCACGTGTTGATGGTGTTGTGTATTCGCTTGATGAATACCCAGAACTCGATAAAAAATATAAGCACGAAATTGAAATTGTGGTTGACCGTATCGCTATTTCTGAAGACATGCGCTCACGTGTTGCGCAGTCTGTTGAGCAGGCACTTGAAGTTGCCGATGGTGTTGTCGAAGTACTCGATGTTGATGCCGAAGAGTCACACATTTACAGTCAGCGCTACGCCTGTGTTGATCACCCGAATGAAGAAATTCCTGAACTTGAACCACGACTCTTTAGCTTTAACGCGCCACAAGGTGCCTG
>Ga0307406_10000150_pt1 | contig 41061 bp, 37 predicted proteins | sample 322Cmetagenome_3_FD_203706 | JGI IMG/M metagenome (GOLD analysis project Ga0307406, IMG submission 203706) | Maize rhizosphere microbial communities from greenhouse at UC Davis, California, United States - 322HYB-C-2 | ecosystem: Host-associated > Plants > Roots > Rhizosphere > Soil | place...
CGTGCGGATGTCTCCGGTCTCGGTGGCGAGCTGGATCGTCTCCTCGCGGGACAGGGCCTTGCCGTCGACGACGTCGTCGCGCTCCTCGAAGACCGGGGTCTCCTTGAGGTTGAAGCGCACCCAGATCGCGAAGAGCATGATGATCGCGCTGCCGATGAAGGGGATGCGCCATGCCCAGTCGATGACCTCCTGCTCGCTGTAAGCGACGAGGAGGATCGCCCAGATGCCGGAGGCGAGCAGGGTTCCGCAGTTGGTTCCGAGTGCGACGAGCGAGGCGATGATGCCGCGGCGCTTCGCCGGTGCGTACTCGGCGAGCATGACGCCGGCGCCGGAGATCTCCGCACCGGCACCGAAGCCCTGCGCGACGCGGAGCAGGACGAGCAGGATCGGCGCGAGGACACCCACCTGGTTGTACGTCGGCAGGAAGCCGATGAGAGTCGTCGCGAGCCCCATCAGGAGGATGGTGTAGAACAGCACCTTCGTGCGGCCCGTCTTGTCACCCAGACGGGCGAAGAAGAACGCGCCGACCGGGCGGGCGACGTAGCCGACGCCGTAGGTCGCCATGGCCGCGACGACCGCCACGGCGGGGTTCTCGGAGGAGAAGAAGAGGTCGGCGAAGACGAGTGCGGCGGCCAGCGAGTAGAGCTGGTAGTCCATGAACTCGAGGGCGGTGCCGAGCCAGCCGGAGATGGCGGCGCGGACGAGGTCGCGGACCGACCTCTTCGCTGTGGGGTCGTCGACGGGCTGAGCCGTCGTCTGCGGTTCGGACATGGGAGGTACTCCTTCGGACCAGGAACAGGGTGGGGGTATATCGCTAGAGGGAGAGCAGGACCTTCGCCGAGGCGGACGAGTCTCGGGCGAGCTCGAATGCCTGGACGGCGTCGGATGCCGGGACGACGTGGGAGACGACGGAGTCGAGTGCATCGGATTCGGCCAGCATGCGGACCGCGTCGTCGATCTCGGTGGAGAAGCGGAAGGCGCCGCGGATCGTCAGCTCCTTGGCGAGCATCGGCGCGAGGTTCACTCCGATGTCGGCGTTCGGGAGCATGCCGACCTGGACGATCGTCCCGGCGCGGCGCGCTGCTCTGACGGCCGAGGTGAGTGCCACGCCCACGCCGGAGCACTCGAACACGACGTCGTACGACTCGTCGTCGACCGTGTCGCGGCCGACGAGGGAGAACTCGGTCGCGCCGAGCGCCTGAGCGCGCTCGAGAGGTTCGGTGCGCACGTCGCTCGCGCCGACGACCGCGGCTCCGGCGTGCACGGCGGCCGCGACGACGAGGAGCCCGATGGGCCCGGCGCCGATCACGAGCACGCGCTTGCCGTTGATGTCGTCGGCGAGGCTCACGGCGTGGATCGCGACGGCCAGCGGCTCGGCGAGGGCCGCCCGCTCGAGGGGCAGGTTCTCGGGGAGAACCCGAATCATCTGCTCCTCGACGATCAGGAACTCGGATGCCCCGCCCTGACGGTGGGGGTTCGCCGCCGCGCTGCCGAAGTAGTCTCCGCCGGGGCGCAGGTGCGGACGGTCCTCGAGTCCGGGGATGCTGGGTCCGTAGCGGGCGGGGTGCACGGTCACCGGGGTGCCGGGCGCCAGGCGGCCGGAGGGGTCGAGGTCGATGACGCCCGACAGCTCGTGCCCGGGGGTCAGCGGCTCGCGGATCGTGTATTCGCCGTTCGCGCCGTGGAAGTAGTAGTGCAGGTCGGATCCGCAGATGCCGACGTAGTTCACCCGGAGGCGCACCTCGCCGTCACCGGGCGTCGGGACCTCGCGGTCCTCCCAGCGGATGTCTTCCTTGCCGTGGATGGCGAGAGCCTTCATGGCTGCATCTCCTTCGCGATGGTGGGTGATGATGCGCTGGTCCGGGATGCCGAGACGGCATCGGCGATGGCCGAGCCGACGCCCTGACGCTGGATTGTATCGATCAGCTCGCCCACACGGGCGATGAAGGCGTCCTGCCCGGCGAGCCCGTCGCCGAAGAGCTGGAGTTCGGAGATCACGCGCTCGGCGAGTTCGTGACCGGTGCGGGCGGTGGCCGCGAGTGCACCGAGGCGCTCGCGCGCGGCATCCGTCATCGCCGTCGCGTGCGCGCCGGGGTCGAAGCCCCGAAGCGGGGCGATGCAGGAGAGGTAGCCGGCGACCGTGAGGGCGATCAGATGGGGCATCTCGCCGCGGGCGAGGGCTTGCAGGGCCGGCTCGGGGATGCGCTGGCGCAGCTTGACCGAGCCGTCGGTCCCGACCTGGGTGGTGCGGTGGCCGAGTGCGCTGTTGCCCCAGCGCTCGAAGAGCTCGGTCTCGTAGGCGCGGATGTCGACCCCGGACGGTACATCGATCGACGGCTCGTACTCGCTGCGGAGAATGGAGAGCGCAGCCCGCGCGATGTCGTCGAGACCGATCGCCTCGGGGATCGTCGCGACCCCGTGGAGGGCTCCGAGGTAGGCGATGAGCGAGTGCGTGCCGTTGAGCAGCCGCACCTTCATCTGCTCGTACCGACCGACCTCGGTCGTGAACACGGCTCCGCCGGCTTCCCAGGCGGGGCGTCCGCCGGCGAAGCGGTCTTCGATCGCCCACATCGTGAACGGCTCGGCCGGCACCGGGATCTCGTCGCGCGCACCGAGGAGGTCGCTGACGCGGGCCCGCAGCTCGGGCGTCGTAGACGGCACGATGCGGTCGACCATGCTGGAGGGGAAGGTGACCGCCTGGTCGAGGTAGGTGAGCGCGTCCGCGCCTTCGCCCTGCGGAAGCGCCTGCAGGAACTCGCGGACGAGCTTCTCGGTGTGGGCGCCGTTCGCGGAGAGGTTGTCGCAGCTGAGCACGGAGATCGGGGCGCCGCCGGCCGATGCGCGCGCCTGCAGGCCGCGAGCGAGCTGTCCGATCGTGGAACGCGGGGCTCCGCCGCCGAGGTCGGCGCGCACGGCGGCGTCATCGAGGTCGAGGTGCTGGGTGGCGGCGGAGTAGCTGTAGCCGTTCTCGGTCACCGTGAGAGTGACGATGCGGATGCCGGAGTCGGCGATCTGCGACACGACGCGCTCGGGCTGCTCGGCGCCGACGAAGGCGTCGGTGTGCACGCCGGGGATGGTCAGCGAGGTGCTGTCGGGTGAGATGGTGGCGACCGAGTACAGAAGGTTCTGCGCGTGCATCGCGTCGACGACCGTGCGAGAACGCGAGGCGACGCCGACGATGCCCCAGTCGCCGCCGGCGGCCGGCAGAGCGGCGGCGGTGTAGACGGCCTGGTGCGCCCGGTGGAAGCTGCCGAGACCGAGGTGCAGGATCCCTGCGCGCTCGGGCCGGGGGTGATCGGCGATGATCGTCATGTAAAACAGTGTGAATGGTTTGTACAAACTTGTCAACCCGTTTCACTTGGGGATGCACGATCATAGGATGACGGGACGAGGGAAAGGCGATCGTGGCAGCGACGTTGACGGATGTGGCCAAGCACGCGGGAGTGTCGATCGCGACGGCATCTCGCGCCTTCGGTGAACCCGATCGACTGGCGCACGGCACGTTGGAGCGGGTGCTTCGCGCGGCGACCGATCTCGGGTACGCGACACCGCAGTCGGCCACGGCCACCCGCACTCTCGGCGTGGTGGTGCCCGACGTTGCCAACCCCGTCTACGCCACACTTCTCAAGGCGATCCAGGGGCAGGCCTGGCATGGGCGCCACCGCATCGTGCTCTTCGATGCGGATGAGGATCTGCGCCGGGAGCGTGAGCAGATCGAGCAGGCCCGCAAGCTGGACGGCATGCTGCTGTGCTCGCCCCGCCTTCCGGATGCCGATGTGCTCTCACTGGTCGGGACCACCCCCTACGTGGTCATCAACCGGCAGATCGACGGCGCTTCCTGCGTGCTCATGGACACGGAGCACGGCCCGACGCAGGCGATCGAGCACCTCGTGGCGCTCGGTCACACGCACATCGCCTACGCCGCGGGTCCGCGCGGATCCTGGGCCGACGTGCGCCGAGCAGACACGATCGCGAGGGCGTGCGAGCGGCACGGCATCCGGCTCACCCCGCTGAGTCATCACGCCGCGTCCATCCAGGGTGGGCGTGCCGCCGCAGCACCCGCCGCGGCGAGCGGCGCCACGGCCGTCGTCGCGTACAACGACCTCGTCGCGCTCGGCCTCGAGGCGGGGATGATCGAGCTCGGTCGCCGGTGTCCCGCCGACATCAGCATCGTCGGCATCGACGACATCGACCTCGCCGGTGCGGTGACGCCGGGCCTCACCACCGTGCGGATGCCGATCGCTCGCAGCGGCGAGCTGGCCGTCGATCTCCTCCTCCAGGCGATGTCGGGTTCCGCGATCAGCGACGTCGTCACGCTCGGCTCGCAGCTCATCGTTCGCGCGTCGACAGCGGCCCCCCGCGTCTAGCGGAGCCTTTATCCGCGGTCTGCCCCGTCCCAGCGCCATCTGCAGGCGACAAAGACGGATGCAGGTCGAAACGGCCCGATCCGACCTGCATGTGTGATCTGAGCCTGCACAGTGGCCGCGACCCCGCTCGCTACCCCCGGTGCCGCCCCGTGTCAACGGACCTCCCTCGGCGCGGCATCCGTTCGATGCTGGAGTTCCCAACCAGAGGAGAGCACGATGTCGAACCCCGAAGGACTCATCAACAGCATGGACCCGGTCGACGGTGCCTTGGTCTTCCCGACCGACGTCGAGCAGCCGGAGACGCAGGGCGACGAACCCCTCGAGGCCGAGCTCGGCGAGGACGGTCAGGGCGATCTCGCCGCCGAGGACGAGGGCGGTCCGCACAGCGGCGACGCTCCCACCGACCTGCGGACGTCCGAATGAGCGGCTCGAACGCCGCGTCGCCCGCCGAGTCCGACGCGCAGGCGCGCATCACGGAACATCTCCAGGCGCGCGAGGGCGAAGGCTCCGGTGAACTCCTCTACGTCGGCGAGACCCCGGCCGGAGGCGGCGGGGCCGATTCGGGTGCCGCGGATGCCGTGGGCGTCGACGACGCCACGGAAGAGGCAGCGACGAAGGAAGCTCGCTCCTACGACTCCGAGCACAACGACGAGCCCGGCGTGGGCAACCGCCAGGGGGAGTCGAGCGACTGAACTGCTGCGAGGCCGGGGAGGAGCCCGTCACACCCTCCGTGGCGCGTCTCCCCGACCTCGCATGTCTGTGGGAGTCGACTACGCGGTCGACGGATGCAGGACGACCTTGATGCAGCCGTCCTCCTTCCTCTGGAAGGTGCTGTAGAGCGCGGGAGCATCGTCGAGCGGCGCATGATGCGTCGTGAGGTCCATCACCCCGAGCGGGTCGGAGACGTCCTCGACGAGCGGCAGCAGGTCGTCGACCCAGTGCTTCACGTTGCACTGGCCCATGCGCATGGTGATCTGCTTGTCGAAGAGGGTCTTCATGGGCATGATGTCGGCATCACCGGCGTAGACGCCGCTGAGCGACACCGTTCCCCCTCGCCGCACGGCGTCGATGGAGGCGTACACGGCCGCGAGCCGGTCGATCCCTGCCTTGTCGAGCACCTGGCGCGCTGCCGCGTCGGGGAGCAGCCCGACCGCCCTCTGCATGAAGGCGACCCCGCCGTTGCCATGCGCCTCGAGGCCCACGGCATCCACCACCGAATCCGCGCCGCGCCCCTCCGTGAGGTCGCGCAGCTCCTCCACGATCGTGTCGGTCAGGTCGAAGGTCTCGATGCCGTGCCGCTCCGCCATCTCGCGGCGCTCGAGGACCGGATCGACCGCGAGCACGCGGTATCCGCGGAGGCGCCCGATGCGGGAGACGAACTGACCGACCGGCCCCAGCCCCATCACGGCGAGCGTCCCGCCCTCAGGGACCTGGGCGTACTCGACGCCCTGCCACGCGGTCGGAAGGATGTCGCTGAGGAAGAGGTACCGCTCGTCCGGCAGGTCCGGCCCCACCGGAATGTGGTTGTAGTCGGCAAGGGGGACCCGCAGGTACTCGGCCTGCCCACCGGGAACCTGCCCGTAGAGCTTCGTGTATCCGAACAGCGCCGCGCCGCTGCCGTACTCGCGCACCTGCGTCGTCTCGCACTGCGACTGCAGACCCCGGCGGCACAGGAAGCACTCGCCGCAGGAGATGTTGAAGGGGATGACCACCCGGTCGCCGACGCGGAGTCTCGTCACCGCCGAGCCGACCTCGACGACGACGCCCATCGGCTCATGACCGAGGATGTCGCCACGGTCGATGAACGGTCCGAGCAGTTCGTACAGGTGCAGGTCGGAGCCGCAGATGGCCGAGGACGTCACCCGGATGATCGCGTCCTCCGGCTCGCGGATCACGGGGTCGGGGACCTCCTCGATCGTCACCGTGCGCTTCTTCTGCCAGGTCAACGCCTTCATCGTGTCCTCCATCTCGTCTAGCCCTGCCACATTCCCCGCTGTCGGCGGAATCGAACAGCGGGTTGACAAGACGGCCGGCGCCGGACGAGGGAGACCGTCCGCCTGCTTGTCAAGCACCTCGCCGCACGCGCTCGCAGGGCCGCACGATGAGGGCGGAACGGAGACAGGATGGCGACCAACACTCGCGCGATGGACTGCACACCCGACGACGTGTTCCGCGTGCTCGGAAACGGCTGGCTCTACCCGGCATGGGTGGTCGGCGCCTCTCGCATGCGGGATGTCGACGAGGCATGGCCGAGCCCCGGGGCCGAGCTCCATCACTCGTTCGGCGTCTGGCCCGCTCTGCTCGACGACACCACGCAGATGAAGGAGTGGGATCCGCCCCACCGTGCGGTGCTCCGGGCCCGCGGCTGGCCGGTCGGGGAGGCGAAGGTCACGATCCGCGTACGGAGCCTCAGCTCCGGCTGCCTGGTACGCATCGACGAGGATCCGGTGAAAGGCCCGGCCACGGTCGTCCCGCGTTTCCTCACGACGCCGATGCTGCGTTGGCGCAATGCCGAGACGCTGCAGCGACTCGCATACCTGGCCGAGGGGAAGGCCGGCTGACGCCGGTCATTCTCCGGCGCTCTTCTTGAACTGCCGCTCCCAGTCGCGCAGCTCGGAGCGTCCGATCAGCGAATCCAGGGACACCTGGAACAGCAGACCCTTGCGGGCGTTCACCTGCTTGATGTTGTCGACGATCTGCGTCGTGACGGCGGACAGCGCCTCGCGCACTTCGCCGACGCGCTCGTCCGGCGCATCCCAGAGGTCGGGACGCGTGAGCAGATCGAGCAGGTAGTCGCGGTCGAGCGCGGCCACCAGTCGGGCGAGTTTGTCGGAGTACTCCGCCTCGGCCAGCACGCTCTGGTCCTCGCCGGCTTTCGCGTCGAGGCGCACGAACAGCTGCTCGACGTGCGAGGCGAGGGCGTCGATCCCGACGGCCGTCTCCGCCGCGACCGGATTGCCGGGAAGCGCCGCGTAGTCCGCGCGCAGCTCCCGCAGGCGGTTCACCCGCAGACGGATGCCGGCCGGCACCGGGTCCGCGCTCGCCGTGGGCTTCCTGCGGCGCCGGGCGATCAGGCCGATCGCGGTGCCGATGCCCGCGACGATCACCACGCTGCCGATCACGACCGGCAGGAGGAAGTCCGCGCCTCCGCCGACCGAACCCCCGGGAGATGACGGGGTCTCTGCGGTGATCTGCTGCACCGTCTCGACGAGCGCCGCCTGGGTGTCGCCGCCCGCCGCGCTCTCGCTCTCGTTCGCGATGCGCAAGGCCTCGGTGCTGTCGATCACCGACGAGATCGCCTGTACGTCGTCGCCGATGGCGAGAACGAGGGTCGGCTGATCAGAACCCTTCGCGATGTCTGTGCGGACCTGGCCGGCATACTCGTCGCTGTCGTCGGCCTGCGCTGGCAGGACGACGATCGCGATCGAGCCGTCGCCCGGCACGACCTCGAGCAGCTGCGCTTTCAGTGACCCGGCTCCGGGAACGCTCGGATCGACGTAGACATTCTCGGCTTCGAGACCCGCGACGGCGTCGTCCACCCAGGGATTGCCGGACGCGGAAGCGATGTACATCTCCACCTCAGAAGTTGTTGATCACGGAGGCGAAGACGAGGTCGATGCGCTCGGCGTCGGAGGCGTCGAACATCTGGCCGCCGGTGGCGTCCGCGATCCGCTGCAGCGCCGTGGGGTCGGCCCCCTCGCCGTATGCGATCGTGAAGATGCGCACGGGGGCGTCGTCGCCGCCCTCCTTCGAGCTCTTGCCGATCTTCGCGATGAGCGAGTCGAGCGAGGTCGTGGAGTCGGTGTCCTCTCCGTCGGAGAGCACGACGATCGCGTTGATGCGGCCGGGCTCGGCGCGCTCGCTCATCGCCTCGTATGCCGTGAGGACCGCGTCGTAGAGGGGTGTGCCGTTGCGCTGCGCGTACCGCAGGTCGTCGAGCGACGAGTCGAGCTTCTCGCCGTCGGACCCGAGCGCCGTGACGTCACGCAGCACCTGGATGCCGTCGCCCTCGTCCGAGGAGATGCCGGTCGTGAAGGCCCAGACGCCGACCTCGTCGGAGGAGCGGAAGTGACCGAGCGTCGTCTGCGCGCCCTCGATCGCGCCGTCGAGCCGGGAGCGGCCATCGCCGATCGGGTCGTCCATGGAACCGGAGATGTCGATGAGCTCGAGCACCGACGAGGGCTTGCGCACCTGCGTCCACTGGTCGATCGCGGTGGAGATGACATCGACCTCGGGCTTCGGCAGCGTGACGGCGGGCTGCGCCGGGTCCACGCCGAACTTCGCGCTGAACAGGTCGCCGAGCGGCACAGACTCGTCGAGCGGGCGGAACCCGTACTCGGGCAAGAGCTTCTGCGCGGGCGTGGACTGCAGGAACTCCGCGAATGCCTCGCCGGCCGTGCGCTGCTCGGCCGTGACCCAGTCGGCCCCGAGGACCGTGACCGGGTTGTCCGACCACATCGACCCACCGGAGGGATACACCGCGACGAGCTTGGTCTTGGGCGGGGTCAGCGTCTCGCCCGGCTGCACCGTGTGCGAGTCGGGGTTGCCCTGGTTGTAGTTCAGCAGCGACGTCTCCTCGAGCGCCACCGCCGAGACGTAGGCGGAGCCGTTGGCACCGTTCTGCGTCTCGTCGTACAGGGTCGAGAGCACGTTGCCCGTCGTGTCGCCGTAGTGGATCACGCACTCCTCGAACACGCGTGAGAAGTCGGCCGCGGCATCCACGTCTGCGGAGGTGAGGCCTTCGGCCTTGCCCGAGGCCTCGTACGACTGCATGAGGATGGTGGAGAGGCCGGTCGTCGAGGTGTTCGGGTTCGTCTTCGAGATCTTGAACGCCCCCCAGATGTCCTTGCCGACGCTGCCCCATCCGTTCGGGTCCTGGCAGAGGCCCTCGAGGTCGGTGATGCTGATCGGCTTCTCGGGGTAGCCGAGCGCCTTCGCCATCGGCTCCGGCATCCCGAACACGACGGGCGTGCGCGTGAACGAGGCGGGCTCCCCGACGAGGCTCGGCGATGCGGCGGCCGCCACGCGGTCGGTCCAGACGGTGGAGGCGGGGGACCAGAGGGTGGGCCACAGGGCGCGGTCGTCGCTCGGCCAGTCGTCTCCGGCTGTGAGGTAACGGGCCGCATTGCCCGACGAGACGTTCGTCGGCCGCACGGTGGCGCAGGTGTCGAGTCCTTCGTGCTCGGGCGAGTCCTTGAAGGCGGCGGCCAACTCGTCGAGCATGTTCACCTTCTCCGACGAGGTCGCGATGGTGATGTGCGTGCACCCGTCGTCGGGGAAGCCCTGACTTCCGTCCGTCGTCGTGCCCTCCTCGCCGCCGCCGGTGCAGGCCGCCAGCACGAGTGCCGCGATCGCCGTGGCGGCGAGGGCAGCGGTCGTCCGCCGGACGATGGACCGTGGGGCGATGCGAGGCGCGCTCATGCGCCTAGGCTACCCAGGTATCGCGCTCCCGATCACGAACTTCCGCGTATCCGACGGATCGTTCACGGCGCCGCGCGCACGAACTCCTCGGCGGCCCGCACCTGCTCATCGGAGGGACGGATGCCGGTGTAGAGCACGAACTGCTCCAGCGCCTGCAGCGTCGCGACCTCGGCCCCGGTGATCACGGTCCTGCCGGCCGCGCGGCCCGCGGCCACGAAGGGGGTCTCGGCGGGGAGCGCCACGACGTCGAACACGACGGATGCCGCGGCGATCGCGTCCGCGCCGAACGCGAGCGCATCCTCCTCGGCTCCTCCCGCCATGCCGATCGGCGTGACGTTCACCAGGACATCGGCGGCGGCGCCCTCGGCATCCGGCAACCACGCGAATCCGTAGAGTCCGGCCAGCGCGCGTCCGTTCGCCTCGTTGCGAGCGACGATCGTCACGTCGGTGAACCCCGCATCGCGGAAGGCGGCAGCGGTGGCCTTCGCCATGCCGCCCGAACCGCGCAGCAGCACGGAGGAGCCGGCATCGAGCCGGTTGCGCTCGATCAGCTGCGCGATGGCGGAGTAGTCGGTGTTGTAGGCGGTGAGCACTCCGTCGTCGTTCACGATCGTGTTGACCGAGTCGATCGCGGTCGCCGAGGGATCCATCCGGTCGACCAGTGCGATGACGTCCTCTTTATAGGGCATCGAGATCGCGCAGCCGCGGATGCCGAGCCCGCGCACCCCGGCGATCGCCTGGCCGAGGTCGGTCGGGGCGAAGGCTTTGTAGATCCAGTTGAGCTCGAGCGCCTCGTAGAGGAAGTTGTGGAAGCGGGTGCCGTTGTTGCTCGGCCGCGCCGACAGCGAGATGCACAGCGTCATGTCCTTGTTCAGCATCGTCACCGCATCAGCGTAGTCGTTCGGGTCCGTGGCGCGGATCGCATCACCTCCCCTATGGTGAAGGTGCGTGCACAAGGGGATCGATCGTCTCCGTCTCTCCCCAGAGGACGGGCTGCCTTCCCCAGAGGCAAGACGATCCGTGCGCGTGATTGGGCCCCCTCGAGTAGTTCAGTCCCCAATGGACTATTCGAGGGGGCCGCTATCGCCCATCGTCTCGACGATTTTCACTTTTGTCCCCCAAAAGGGGGACAAGGACCTGGAAAAAGGGTTAGGCTGTTTCTGACGCACCCTCCGGTCGTCTTCGGCCCTCATCGCTCCCCCCGCGGTGAGGGCCACACCATTTTCCGGGCCCTTCGTCGTGCCCGATGTCGCGGGTTCCCGATCCCGCGGTGTGACGACCGGATGCCGCTCGTGCAACATTTGGGTTACCTTCTTGCCGGTGCTCTTCCCCTCCGGGCCGCCTCCACTACCGTTAGCGATGTCGGGGCATACCTGCGTCGGCTTCTTCATCAGTAGAACGAACAGGCAGTACATGAGCACTCAGGGCACGGTCAAGTGGTTCAACTCGGAGAAGGGCTTCGGCTTCATCTCCCCCGACGACGGCGGCGCCGACGTTTTCGCGCACTACTCCGCCATCGAATCATCCGGCTACCGGTCTCTCGATGAGAACCAGCGAGTCGAGTTCGACGTCGCGCAGGGCCCCAAGGGCCTGCAGGCAGAGAACATCCGTCCGCTCTAAGAGCGGGCGTTTCACAGAACTCCCCGTCCGGATTCGCCTCGCGCGACATCCGGCGGGGAGTTCTGTGCTTTTCGGGCCGATTCGCCGCCGTCGTCGCGGTCGCGGTCAGGCGAGGAGCAGCGTCCGCAGCTCGCCGACGGATGCCGCGCGGAACGTCGCCTCATCGCCTTCGTGATGGTCGCTGAAGCCCCATTCGACGAAGATCACGGGGATCCCGTTGGCGTTGCCGCCCTCGACGTCGTGGTGGCGGTCGCCGACGAGCACGGGGCGCGAGGTGTCGGCGCCGAGCTCGCGCAGACGTCGCAGCGCTTCTGCGACGATGTCGGTCTTGGAAGCCAGGGTCGATTCGTCGGGCGTCGCCCCGACGGTGGTGAGGAACGACGGGCGCAGGCCGAAGTGGTCGATCAGAGCGTCGACCTGGTTCTCCGGCTTCGAGCTCGCCGTCGCCTGCGGAACCCCCGCGGCGTACAGGTCGTGGATGAGCTCGACGACCCCGGGGTAGGTGGCGGCATCGGTCGTGTACCCGTCGGCCTTGCCGAGCGTGCGGTAGAAGGTGACGGCTTCCGCGGACTCCGCCGGAGTCATGCCCGCCTGGTCCTGGAACGACTGGAACATCGGCGGACCGATCCAATGCGTCAGCTCCTCGCGCGTCGGCGCGGGTCGGCCGAAGTGGGTGAGGGCGACGTTCAGACGTCGCAGGATGCCGACGGAGGCATCGACGATGGTGCCGTCGACGTCCCACAGCATGCAGGAGTAAGGGGAGGAGGGCATGCCTCCAGCCTATGGGGAGGTGGACGGACGTCAGCTCCTCCTGCTTCACGCAAGAATCGCGACGCTCGAACGCCGGCTCATTTCGCGTTGACGGCCGACGGTTCCGGAGTCATGAGCGAAGCTCGATGAAGTCGCCGTCGCCCGATGTGATCCCCATCGTCGAACTCTAGAAGAGCCGGGGGATGCCGGACTCGATGCCCTTCATGTCGTCGTAGTCGAGCACGAGGCAGCGGATGCCGCGGTCCTCGGCGAGCACGCGCGCCTGCGGCTTGATCTCCTGCGCGGCGAAGACGCCCTGCACGGGGGAAAGGTGCGGGTCGCGCCCGAGAAGCTCGAGGTAGCGGGTGAGCTGCTCGACGCCGTCGATGTCGCCGCGGCGCTTGATCTCGACCGCGATCGCCACGCCGTCGGCATCCCGCACGAGCAGGTCGACCGGACCGATCGCCGTCGGGTACTCGCGACGCACGAGGGTCGCGCCCTCGGAGATGCGCTCGACCTGCTCGGCCAGCAGTCGTTGCAGGTCGGCCTCGACGCCGTCCTTCTGCAGGCCGGGGTCGATGCCCAGTTCGTGCGAGGTGTCGTGGATGATCTCGTAGATCTGCACGCGCAGCGCGTCGCCGGTCTTCTTGTGCGTGACGCGCCAGACCTCGACGACGCCGGCGCTCGCCTCGTCCTCGCCGGGCTCCTCGCTGGAGAGCGAGCAGGGCGGGCTCATCCAGTTCAGCGGCTTGTAGCTGCCGCCGTCCGAGTGCACGAGCAGACTCCCGTCTCCCTTGTGCACGAGCAGACGCGTGGCGAGGGGGAGATGGGCGTTGAGCCGACCGGTGTAGTCGACCGAGCAGCGGGCGATGACGAGGCGCACCCGTCGAGCCTAACGGCATCCGAGTCGGCAGACCGACGCGTGCCGGAGCGGCGCGCGGTGCTCAGCCGCCCAGCCGGGACAGGGCGTCGAAGATCCCGAGCTCGGTGGCCGCGGAACGCGCGATGAGGAAGCCGATGATGCCGATGATCCACGCCGTGTTCTCGGCTCCCGTCCGCTCCATCCAGGCGGCGAAACGTTCGAGCGGTCGTTGGACGAGAGGAGCTGCGACGAGCCGGAGCACCAGGAGCACGACGGCCGGAAGGACCATCAGAGCGCAGTAGCCGACCAGTGAGAGCACGCGAAGGGGAGTGCTCACTCCGGCATCCGCCAGCATGGTCATCGCGACGATGTAGGGGAGCATCGTCGCGACCTCGACCAGCCCTGCGGCGATCGCGACCGCCATCACCGCCGTGCCGCGCGTGCGCGGATCCAGCAGGCGCTCGCGCCAGCGGGTGATGCGCCCGGGAGACGGAGTCGTGGCGTCGCCTGCAGGCGGAGCGGCCGAGACGGTTCCGGACGCGGGCGTCGGCGCAGCCATGGCTCCGGCCGTTGCCACGGCGGGCACCTCGGCCTTCGAGCCGGTGGGCATCACGAAGGCGGTGATGAGCAGTGCCGCCCCCACGACCAGGCGAGTGATCAGCCCCGCGGGCGACGCGAGGAAGTCCGCCGCGACATCGACCAGATTCACCAGGCCCCACAGGAACAGGAGTCCGACCACGAGATAGAACCCCGCGATGGTCGCCAGGTAGAGGAGGATGCGTCCCGCCCTGACCCGCCCCGGATTGAGCAGGAGGAACACCGGGATGAGCAGGGTGCCGACGCTGAGGCCGTCGATGAGCGCCAGCACGGCCAGGGAGAGAGGGAGCGGGAGTCCGCCGAAGAGTTCCATGGCTCCACGTTCGACGACGCGCGCGCGCCACGGATCGGGCGAAAGTCCCGTTCCGCCTGACCCGCCTCATCCCTTCGTCGGATGCGCCTTCGTCGTCGTCGTGATTGCATGAGGACCATGCAGGAGGCGACGGCGGAGCGGATCAGCACCTGGTCCCGGGCTCGCCGTCCCCTGATCGATGCGGTCCTCATCGGACTGTTCTGCGTGCTGAGCGCCGCGCTCGGATTCAGCGGGATCTGGAGCATCTTCTCGCTCCTGGACCCCGACATCTCGCCCTGGTGGACGCTGGCGACAGCCCTTCCCGGGTGTATCGCCGTGCTCATGAAGCGGCGTTTCCCGATGCTCTCTCTGGTCGCCGCCGCCATCCTGTTCACGGTCGACCTGCTGACGATCGGCGGCCTCGGGCCCGTGATCATCCTGCTGGATGTGCTGTGGACCGCCGCCTTCCTCGCCTCACCGCGCGCACGCACGGGTCTGCTCATCGCCAGTGCGATCGCCGTGGTCGTGATGTTCTTCGGCGCCCTCGCGCTGTCCGACGCCGCCGTACCGGTGGCCTTCCTCGTGGCCGCGCAGTTCGGCGCGTTCGTCGGCACCGACTACTGGTGGGCGGTCGCTGTCTCGCAGGCGAACGAGCTTGCGGAGCTCCACCGCCAGCGCGCCGACGACGCGGCCGCGGTCGCGGAGCGGGAGCAGGCGGAGGCCGTCCGGCGCGAGCGCGAGACCATGGCGCGGGAGCTGCACGATGTCGTCGCCGGGCATGTGATGGCGATGGCCATCCGCGCCGAGGCCGCGCTGACGAGCCCTCCGGATCCGGTCACCGACCGCGATGCGCTGCAGGCCGTGCGCGACGCCGGGCTCGACGCCCACGGGGCGCTGCGCTCGATGATCTCGGTGCTCCGCCGGGGCGACGGCACGCTCGCGCCCACCCCCGGGTGGTCCGACCTCGAGGGCATCGTCGATGAGGCGCGGCGCGCGGGTCTCGGCATCCGCTTCTCCTCCGCAGACGTCTCGGGCGTCGGCGGTGCCGCAGAGCAGGCAGTGGTGCGGGTGGTGCGGGAGGCCCTGGCCAACGGCATCCGGCACGCGAGCGGAGCAGACGTGGACGTCGTGATCGACGTCGCGGGCTCGGACGTGCAGGTGGCCGTGCGGTCGCGCGGCGGAGTCGCCCGCGCCTCGGCCGCGCACGGCGGACAGGGATGGGGGCTGCAGATGCTCCGTGAGCGCGTGGAAGCGCTGGGCGGCACCTTCGCCGCCGGACCCGAGTCCGACGGATGGTCGGTCGCTGCCCGCGTTCCGGTCGGGGTGCGCGCATGACCGCGCCCACAGTGCTGTTGGCCGACGATCACGGTGCGATCCGGACGGGCCTGCGCATCATGCTGGAGGCGCACGGCATCGTCGTGGTCGGCGAGGCGGTCGACGGAGACGTCGCGGTGCGCAACGCATCGGCCCTGCGGCCGGACGTGGTGCTGATGGACCTGCGGATGCCGGGACAGGACGGCATCTCCGCCACTCGGGAGATCGTCGAGCGCGGTCTGAGCGACGTCCTGGTGCTGACGAGCTTCGACGAGGACGATCTCGTGCTCGGGGCGATCAGGGCGGGTGCCGCGGGATTCCTCCTGAAGACGGTCGATGCGCCGGCGCTCGCCGCAGCGGTGCGCGCGGTGGCCGCCGGCGAGGGCGCCCTGGATCCGCGAGTGACCCGCAGGGCGCTCGCCGCGGTCGCGCAGAGCGTTCCCGCCTCGACCGCGCCGACGCCGGATCGGGGCGACCAGCCGGTGCTCACCGTTCGAGAGCAGGAGATCCTCGACGGCATCCTGCAGGGCTGGTCGAATGCCCAGCTCGCAGAACGTCTGCACATCTCCGTCGCCACGGTGAAGACGCACGTGTCGAACGTGCTGGCCAAGCTCGGTGCACGCAGTCGCTCGCATGCGGCGGCGCTCGTCCGGCGCCGAGGCGCCTGAGACTCAGCCCTCCTGCACGGGGGTCGGGATCTTCTCGCCTTCGCGCAGCGGTCGCGCGGCGCCCGAGAACAGTCCGGAGGCCACGACCAGTCCCACCAGGATGAAGAGCGTGTTCAGCAGTCCGATGTGCTCGCTGATGATCCCCAGCACCGGAGGGCCGCCGAGGAACGCGACGTAGCCGATCGTCGCGGCGGCGCTCACACGGGCGGCGGCCTTGGCAGGGTCGTCGGCCGCGGCCGACATGCCCAGTGGGAATCCGAGCGAGGCCCCGACGCCCCAGAGCGCTGCGCCGACGAACACGAGCGGCAGACTCGGCGCGAGGATGAACAGCACGATGCCGGATGCCGCGGCGACGGCGAGGATGCGCAGCACCAGCACGCGGCCGAAGCGATCGACGAGCGGTCCGCCGAAGAGGCGCACCACGGTCATGCCGACCGAGAACACCGCGAGCGATACCGCGCCGGTCCCTTCGGCGAAGCCGTGACCCTGCTCGGTGCCGAGAGCGATCCAGTCGTTGGCGCCGCCCTCGGCGAACGACATGCCGAGCATCACGACGCCGAGCAGATAGGTGCGCGGCTCGCGCCACGCTTCGAGGGCCGTGTGCATGCGACGGCGGAAGGGAGGCTTCTCGTGATCCTCGGGGTCGAGCGCCGCCTCACGCGACGGCACCTGGAAGAAGCAGACCACGGCGACCACCAGGATCAGGGCGCCGACCACGCCCGCATGGGTCGCGACATCGACGGAGAGGCCGGCGGCGAGAGCGCCGATGCCCGCGCCGATCACGGTGCCGAAGCTGAACAGTGCGTGGAAGACCGGCAGGATCGTCTTGCCCATCTGCTGCTCGATCGCCGTCGCCTCGACGTTCATCATCACGTCGACGCATCCGTTGCCGAAGCCGAACAGGACCATCCCGAGCAGCACGATCGGCACCGAGCCGAAGACGTTCGCACCCAGGCCCACGAGAGCGATGCCGACCGCGAACATCAGCATGGCGAGCAGCATTCCGCGCCGAGCTCCGGTGCGCGCCATCACGGCGGGACTCGTCGAGATGCCGATGATCGACGCCAGGCCCATGCCGAGCAGGATCATGCCCACCTGCGCGTTGTCGAGGTCGAGGGCCTGCTTGATGCCGGGCACACGAGACGCCCACGTGGCGATCGATAGTCCGCTGGCGAAGAAGATGGCGAAGATCGCTGCGCGCCAGCGCACGAACTGCGAACGGGTGAGGGCGGTGTCCATGCTGCACAGCCTATCGAATCGATTCGACTCACCGCGACCGAATCGGGTTATCCTCGGAGTATGAGCACTCAGGAGACTCCGCGTCGAGCGACCATCGCCGACGTCGCGCGCGCCGCCGGAGTGGCGACGTCCACGGCATCCGTCGTGTTCAGCGGCAAGGCCAAGGTGGCTGCCGCGACGCGCGAGCGCGTGCTCGCCGCAGCTGCGCAGCTCGGCTACGCCGGACCCGATCCGCGGGCGGCTTCGCTGCGACGGGGACGCAGCGGCATCGTGGCGGTCGTGCTCGAGGGGCACCTTCGAGCGGCCTTCCTCGACCCGGTGACCACCGCCATGATGGACGGACTCACCGACGGCCTGGCCGAGCTCAGCGCCGGCATCCTCCTGCTGCGCGACGAGCCGGGGGAAGAAGGATCCGCCCTCGCCAACGCCCCGGTCGACGCGTTCGTCCTGATCGGATGCTCGGGTCGCACGCGCGCCTCGCTCGAGGTGGTGCGCGGCCGCGGCCTCCCGGTGGTCGTGATCGAAGGGGATGCCGGCGACGGGATTCCGCGCATCACGCTCGACAACACCGAGGCCTCCGCCGACGTCGCGCGCCACCTGTATGACCTCGGGCACCGCGACGTCGCGCTCGTCACGCTCCCGCTGGACACCGAGCGTGAGCGCGTGGCGGTGACCCCCGACCGCGTCGCGACGGCGACGGTCGACGTCACGGTCGACCGGCTCGCCGGCCTGCGCGAGGTCTTCCCCCATGCACCGGCGATCTCGGCATCCGGCAGCCTCATCGACGAGGGCGTGCTCGTCGGCCGGATGCTGCTCGCGGATGCCGCCGCGCGACCTACAGCCGTCATCGCCCAGAGTGATCTGCTCGCGGTCGGCGTGATCCGCGCCGCCGAGGAGCTCGGCCTCCGCGTGCCGGAGGACCTCTCGGTCGCCGGCTTCGACGGGATCGCCGTCGACGGGCTCGCCGACCTGACGCTCACCACGAGCGTGCAGCCGGCGGTCGACAAGGGGCGCGCGGCGGGGGAGCAGGTCGCACGGATGCTGCGCGGCGAGCCCGGCATCACCCAGCACCTCACCTGCCGGTTCCGGGCGGGGACGACGACGGCTGCGCCGGCGGGCCGCTGAGTCGGGTTCCGGGTTGCTGAGCTTGTCGGTCTTGGGTTGCTGAGCTTGTCGGTCTTGGGTTGCTGAGCTCGTCGAAGCATCGGTGACGGGCCCTTCGACAGGCTCAGGGACCCAGGTGGTTCGGGGCTGAGGTTCTGTTGGGTTGCTCAGGGACCCAGCGGCTTCAGGAGTGGGGCGGTCCGAGGGGGAGGGTCGTGTCGCCGAAGTCGAGGATGCGGTAGCGGCCGCAGTCGACGACCTCGTCGGGGACGACCGCCACGGGCAGCTGCCACCGCACGGTCTGCGCGTCCTCGATGAGGAACGACACCTCGCCGACGTCGAAGTCACGGCGGTTCACGAGCCACGCGTAGCCGTTCAACTGGTGATCGACCTGCACGAGCTGTGCGGGATCGTCGAGGTGCAGCTTCGGCAGGCGCACGGTCCAGAACTGTCCGGCACCGGTGCGCCCGGACGCGTCCACCCAGTCGGTGACGCACAAGAGATCGGGATCGGCTGAGGCGGCGGCGGCACCGAGACGCGGCACGCTCAGCCCGCCCCCGACGAGCACGAGCACGGCTGCGACGGCGGCCGCCGCGCGAGCCGCTCGACGCGGTATCCGCACGGCACGCGGTGTCGCGACCAGGGCAAGCACCGGTGCGAACGCGACCGGCTGGAGGTACCGCGCCGCATGCGTGCCGAGCGCGATGGCGCCGATCACGACGAGCACGGGCATGAGCCACGCGAGCGCGGCGACGAGACGGGAACCCGGGTCCTCCGCACGTGTCATTCGGAGCACCGCCCACACGAGCAGTGCGAGGGCGAGCAGGCATCCGATGAGGCCGAGCGGGGTGGACAGGCGGTCGAGCAGCAGGCCGCCGTAGTACGCCGCCGACTGCGGCCACAGCGCGGGCTGCGCGTAGCCCGCCCCGTTATTGGCGATCCATGCCCCGAACGGAATGCGACCGATCAGGCCCAGGATGGTGCCGCCGACGAGCACCGCCAGCAGGATCGGCATCCGCTTCCTCCTCGTCGACATCCGCATCGCGAGCAGCAGGTAGACCGTGAGCGGGACGGTCGCCCAGACGGCGTACAGCGGATTCGTCAGCGACGACACCGCAGCGACCGCGCCGAGCGCGACGAGCAGGCGTGAGCCGCCGCGATCGCGGTCGAGCACAAGACGCACCAGACCGATCGACAGCACGACGCCGATCACCGTCGCGGCGTAGTAGGTCGTCGTCAGCTGCAGCGACGCGAGTTCGAGAGCATCGCGCGACGCCGAGATCTCGGTCGCGGCGAGGAGGCCGAAGGCGAGGAGCGCGATCAGCGACCACGCGACCGGCGCGGACCCCTCGCGCCGGCGTCCGGCGGCGAGACGGAGCGCGCCGTACAGCGCGAGGAGATTGACCACCGCGTTGACGGCGAGGAGCGAAGCCGGATCGAGGGGGAGCAGCACATCCAGCCCGGCGAACGCCGCAGCCTCCGGCAGGAACAGCACGCTCGACATCGCCCAGTCCTGCGGACCTCCGCCGAGCACCGACCGCGCGAACATCGCGACGATCAGCGAGTCGCCGTCGCGGAAGAGCAGCTCGGAGCGGACGGATGCCGCGACCTGACCGGCGATGATCACGCTGAGGCCGAGGGCGCCCAGCCACCCCGTCAGCTCCCGCACCCACACCCGCCGCATGCGACCACTCTCGCACGCCCCCAGAAAGCTGCGGTCCTCACGGAGTCCTAACGCCGGTAAACTGGACGGACACCCGCCCGCCTGAGCCGATTCACCCCCGGCCGACGAGCCCCGAGGGAGCCGCGTATATGCTGACGCTCCTCGCCGTGTTCCTCCTCGGGTCTCTGCTCATGCCCGTGCTGGTGCGCTGGCTGGGATCGCAGGCATTCATCATCGCGGCCCTCATTCCCGCCGCGGCATTCATCCACGCGCTGGTGCGGACCCCGGAGGTCCTCGACGGCTCCGCCCCCTTCGTGTCGATCCCCTGGATCCCGCAGCTCGGGCTGAACCTGTCGATGCACATGGACGTCCTGGGGTGGGTCCTGACCCTCATCGTCACCGGCGTCGGGGCCTTGGTGCTGCTCTACTGCCGCTGGTACTTCCTCGACGACTCCGCCGGGATCGGCTCCTTCGCGGGCGTGCTGCTCGGATTCGCGGGTGCCATGTACGGCCTCGTCCTCACCGACGACCTCGTGATGCTCGTGATGTTCTGGGAGGTGACGAGCATCCTCTCGTACCTCCTGATCGGGCACTACCGCCGTCGCGCGGTCAGCCGACGTGCTGCTCTGCAGGCCCTGCTGGTCACCACTCTCGGCGGTCTCGTGATGTTCGTCGGCGTCGTCCTCCTCGTGGTGAGCGCCGGCACGAGCAGCATCCGGGAGATCCTCGAGATCGCGCCGACGGGCCCGATGATCGATGCCGCGATCGTCATGCTGCTGATCGGCGCCATCAGCAAGTCCGCGCTGTTCCCCTTCCACTTCTGGCTTCCTGGCGCGATGGCTGCCCCGACGCCGGTGAGCGCGTATCTGCACGCCGCCGCCATGGTGAAGGCGGGCATCTACCTCATCGCCCGATTCGCGCCGATCTTCGCGTTCAGCGGCCCCTGGCGTCCGATCGTCATCACCCTGGGCATCGTGACCATGCTGCTCGGCGGCATCCAGGCGCTGCGCGAGACCGACCTCAAGCGCATCCTCGCCTTCGGCACGGTCAGCCAGCTCGGGTTCTTCGCCCTCGTCGTCGGATACGGCACGCAGGCGACGGCACTCGCCGGGCTCGCGCTGGTGATCGGTCATGCGCTGTTCAAGTCGGCCCTCTTCCTGATCGTGGGCGTGATCGATCGCCAGCTCTCCACGCGTGACATCACCGAGCTGTCCGGCGTCGGCCGGCAGGCGCCCGTCATGGCGACAGCGGCGTTCATCTCGGTCGCCTCCATGGCAGGCATCGCCCCGACCATCGGCTTCGTCGCCAAGGAGTCCACGCTGACGGCTCTGCTCGACGACGGGCTGCACGGATCCCCGTGGGGCCTCGTCGCGATCATCGGCGTCAGCCTCGGATCCATGCTCACCGCGGCATATGGCATCCGCTTCCTCTGGGGCGCGTTCTGGACGAAGCGCGACGAGCAGGGACAGCGGATGCCCGACACCGCCTGGCCCGACCCGCCGGTCGGCTTCCTCTCGGCGCCGATCATCCTCGCGGGCGTCACGCTCGCCGCGGGCATCGGAGCCCCGGCGCTCGATGTGGCGCTGCAGGGCTACGCGCTCACCGCGACCCCCGGGCTCGACGCCGCGGGTGAGGCGGCGGAGGGACCGGGACACCTCGCGCTCTGGCACGGTCTCGAACCGGCGCTCGGCATCTCGATCCTGACGATCCTCCTCGGCTTCGGGATCTTCTGGCTGACCCGCCGCACCGGCTGGGACGCCAAGGCGCGGATGCTGCCCTTCACGGCTGCGGACGCGTACTACCTCGTCATGCGCGGCATAGACCGTCTGTCGGTGCTCAGCACCACGCTCACGCAGCGCGGTTCGCTGCCGGTCTACGTCGGCACGATCTTCGTCGTGTTCGTGGCCGCCGAGGTCACCGCACTGATCGCCAGCGACGTCGATCGCTACAACCTCTCGGCCTGGCACACGCCGGCGCAGATCGCGGTCGCGCCGATCATGGCCGTCGCCGGTGTCTTCGCCGTCCGCGCGCAGAAGCGCTACACCGGCGTGGTCCTGGTGTCGGTGACCGGGCTCGGCATGGTCGCCCTGTTCGCGACCAGCGGCGCACCCGACCTCGCCCTCACCCAGATCCTCGTCGAGACCGTCACGATGGTGACCTTCGCGCTCGTCCTGAGACGGCTCCCGGCGCGCATGGGCGAGCACAACGCCTCGGTGAGCCGCATCCCCCGGGCGCTGCTGGCGATCGGCGTGGGCGTGACCATGGCGTTCGTCGCCGTGGTCGCCACACAGTCGCGCGTCGCCGATCCGATCTCCGCCGCGTTCCCCAGGCTCGCCTACGAGATCGGCCACGGCAAGAACGTCGTCAACGTCGCGCTCGTCGATCTGCGCGGCTGGGACACCATGGGCGAGCTGTCCGTGCTCGTGCTCGCTGCGACCGGCGTGGCATCCCTCGTGTTCGTCACGCACCGAGCCGATCTGCTCGCCGCGACGAAGGGCCTGCCGCGCGCGACGCGCAAGGCGGCGCGCAGCCGTCCTCTCGTCGAGACGACCGAGGGCATCCGCTTCCAGACCGCCGAGAACGAGAACAGCCCGCGCGCATGGCTCGTCGGCGGTCAGAAGATGAAGCCGGAGAACCGGTCGATCCTGCTCGAGGTGATCGTCCGCATCCTCTTCCACACCATCATCGTGGTGTCGATCTTCCTGCTCTTCGCCGGCCACAACCTCCCCGGCGGCGGCTTCGCCGGCGGCCTGGTGGCGGGTATGGCGCTGGTCATGCGCTACATCGCCGGCGGTCGGTGGGAGCTGGGCGCCGCGGCGCCGACGGATGCCGGACGCCTGCTCGGCGCGGGCCTCATCCTCGCGGTGGGCACCGCCGTGGTCCCGCTGTTCTTCGGCCTCGCCCCGCTCACGAGCTCTTTCTGGGAGTGGGAGATCCCCGGCATCGGACACATGGAGTTCGTCACGTCGACGATCTTCGACGTCGGCGTCTACCTCGTCGTGATCGGGCTGGTGCTCGACGTGCTGCGCAGCCTCGGCGCCGAGGTCGACCGCCAGTCCGCGCTTCGCCCGCAGCAGAGCCCCACGCAGAGCGGGGTGCGCAGCTGATGGACGTCTCGCTCACCCTGATCGTCGTGATGGCGGTGCTCTTCGCCTGCGGCGTGTACGCGATGCTCGAGCGCAGCCTCACCCGCGTGCTGATCGGATTCCTGCTGCTCGGCAACGCGACGAACCTGCTGCTGCTGATCGTGATGGGCGTGCCGGGCAATGCGCCGTTCTTCGGCACCGAGGGCGGGATGAGCGACCCGCTCCCGCAGGCCCTCACCCTCACGGCGATCGTGATCACCTTCGCCGTGTCGGCGTTCCTGCTCGCGCTCATCTACCGCTCCTGGCAGCTCGGACAGGCCGACACCGTCGAGGACGACGCGGCCGACATCGCCCTGCGCGAGCGCACCGACGCCGACGAGGACGTCCTGGAGGACGACGCTGATCTCGAGGAAGAGGCGACCACCGACTTCGTCGGCGTGCAGACCGCCCCGATCACGGTGCTGCACATGCGCGACCATCCCTCGATCCACGACGACGCCCCGTTCGACGCCGCCGACGCTCGCCCCGCTGAGCGTCCTGAAGACGGGGAGGATCGGTCATGACCGCGCTCGTCCCGCTCCTCGTCGCCCTGCCGCTGCTCGGCGCGGCCGTCACGCTCGTGTTCGGGCGGAACGCCCGCCTGCAGGTCTTCGTCACGGTCGCCACCCTCGCGATCGTCTCGGTCATCGCGGCGGTGCTGCTGGTGGTCGTGGATGCCGGAGCGCCGCTCGCCGTCTCCGTCGGCGGCTGGCCCGTGCCGTTCGGCATCGTGCTCTACGTCGACCGGCTCTCGGCGCTGCTCGTGCTCGTGTCGAGCATCGTGCTGCTCGCCGTCCTCCTCTTCTCGATCGGCCAGGGCGTCGCCGACGGTACGGACGAGACGCCGATCTCGATCTTCAATCCCTCGTACCTGATCCTCGCCGCCGGCATCTTCAACGCGTTCATCGCGGGCGACCTGTTCAACCTCTACGTCGGCTTCGAGATCCTGCTCGTGGCGTCGTACGTGCTGATCACTCTCGGCAGCACCGAGTCCCGCATCCGCACCGGTGCCGTGTACATCGTGGTGTCGCTGGTGTCGTCGATCCTGTTCCTCGCCTCGATCGCGATGATCTACGGCGCGCTCGGCACCGTGAACATGGCCCAGATCGCGGAGCGCATGTCGGAGCTCCCGCAGGAGACGCAGCTGGTGCTGCACCTCATGCTGGTGATCGCGTTCGGCATCAAGGCCGCGATCTTCCCGGTGTCTTTCTGGCTGCCGGACTCCTACCCGACAGCGCCGGCCCCGGTCACCGCGGTGTTCGCCGGACTGCTGACCAAGGTCGGCGTCTACGCGCTGATCCGCACCGAGACCCAGCTCTTCGCGTCGAACAGCATCGACACGCTGCTGCTGATCATCGCCCTGGCGACCATGATCATCGGCGTGCTCGGCGCCGTCGCGCAGGCGGAGCTGAAACGAATCCTGTCGTTCACCCTCGTGAGCCACGTCGGGTACATGATCTTCGGCCTGGCGATCGCGACCCCGGCCGCGATCGGCGCGACGGTCTACTACATCGTCCACCACATCGTCGTGCAGACGACCCTGTTCCTCGCCGTCGGCCTCGTGGAGCGCCGAGCCGGCAGCACCTCGATCCTGCGGGTGAAAGGGCTGCTCAAGGTCGCGCCGGTGATCGCCGTGCTCTACTTCGTGCCGGCCATCAACCTCGGCGGCCTGCCACCCTTTTCGGGGTTCATCGGCAAATTCGCGCTGTTCGAGGCCGCGGCATCCGTCGGCACCCCGCTCATGATCGTGCTCATCATCGGCGGCATCGTCACCTCGCTGCTGACCCTGTACGCGCTGATGCGCGCCTGGAACCTCGCGTTCTGGCGCGAGGAGGAGGACTCCACCGAGACCGAGGGCCGCATCTCGTACCTCGGCAACGCGCCCGCCGCCGACGATCAGCAGGAGCGCCGCCGCATCCCGAAGATCATGACGCTCGCGACGGGCGGGATGGTCGCGGTGACCATCGCGCTGACGATCTTCGCCGGGCCGCTCTACGCCCTCTGCGACCGCATCGGCGCCGCGCTCCTGCAGCCCGTGAGCCTCGTGCAGCTGGAAGAGGAGGTGGGCTGATGGCGCGCGAGACCCGACGTCACCTCTGGCGCGACATCCGCGTGCAGCTGCCGTTCCTGGCCTGGCTCGTCGTGCTCTGGATGCTGCTGTGGGCGCAGTTCACCGTGCTGTCGTTCCTGACCGGCCTCGTCGTCGCGGTCTTCGTCACCCGTGTGTTCCGCCTGCCGACGGTCGCCCTGTCGGGGCGGATCAACGTCTGGTACGCGGCGCTGTTCGTGGTGCAGTTCCTCTTCGCGGTGCTGCGCGGCGCGCTGTCCGTGACGCGCCAGGTCTTCGACTTCCGCCGCCAGCCGGGAGCCGCGATCATCGCGGTACCGCTGCGCTACGCCGACGACCTCGTGATGACCCACGTCGCGGTCACGTCGTCGCTGATCCCCGGCTCGCTCATCGTCGAAGCCGACCGCGACCGCCGCATCCTCTACCTGCATGTGATCGGCGTGCGGGACACCGCCGACGTCGAGAAGCAGCGGGCGGGCGTGCTCCTCTGGGAGCGGCGGATCGTGCGTGCGCTGGGCGACCCGGAGCAGTACCGTGCTCTCAAGGCCGACGAGCGCGCCGGTGCCGTTGGCGGCCCGGCGAAGGGCGGTGCGCGATGAACGTCCTCCTGCTGGTGATCATGGTTATCTTCGGCCTCGCCGCGATCCTCGCCGTGATCCGGATCGTGCGCGGGCCGTCGATCCTCGACCGCGCCGTCGCCTCCGATGTGCTGCTCACCGAGGTGATGTGCGTGCTCGGTGCCGAGATGGCGATCAACGGGCACACCCGCAGCATTCCGGTGCTGCTGATCATCGCCGCGATCGGGGTGTTCGGCTCGATCGCCGTCGCCCGCTTCGTCGCGAGAAGGGACAACACGACGCAATGAACGTGCTCGGTCTCCTGATCCCCGACGCCGTCATCGATGTGGCGGTGCTCGTGCTGATCCTGCTCGGCGCCCTGCTCTGCCTCTCGGCCGCGGTCGGCCTGCTGCACTTCCGCGACGTCCCGTCCCGCCTGCATGCGGCCACGAAGCCGCAGGTGCTCGGCCTCGTGCTCATCTGCGGCGCGGTCGCGCTGTCGCAGCGCTCCGTCGGCGGCATCCTGATCGGGCTCGTCCTGGTGGCTCCGATCGTGCTGATGCAGTTCGCCACGGCACCGCTGTCGGCGCACATGGTCGGCCGTCAGGCGTATCGCAACGGCACGACGGATCAGCGTGGACTCGTCGTCGACGAGCTCGCCGAGTCGAAGCAGACCCCTCCCGGGGCGGGCTAGCGCTCTTCAGTTCGCGTCTGAAGCTCGAGGTCGACGGACTCCGCCGAGCATGATTCAGCAAGAACTCGGTCGCCCGGCCGATTTTGGCCACAGGTAGCGGATTTCGCGAAAGTCTTGCTGAATTGTGACCGCCGACTGGCCGCGACACTGATTCTGCACCGACCGAGCACGACCGGAACCCATCCACAATCTCTCGATCCGTGGCTCACGCTGACGCGGTTGTTCGCACACTTCTCTGATGACCGAAGCGAACCAGACCGTCCCGCAGCGCACAACCGCCGCCTATTCGCGTCTCGCCTTCACTCGCGCAGACCTGCTCGACCAGGGACTGTCGCGCCGCGAGATCGCACTCGCCGTCCAGCATGGGCATCTTCAGCACGTCCGACGCGATCGCTACCTCCTGACCGCAGTTGATCCGGACGTCGTGGAAGCCGTCCGGATCGGAGGGCGGTTGACTTGTCTGTCACTGTTCGCGGTGATGGGCGTCTTCGTCCACCGGCGCCGGGGCCTGCACGTGTTCGTCACGCGCGGCAGCTCTCGGCTGCGTCCGCCGAAGGTTCCGCAGGTCACGTATCACTGGAACCGCTCGTCGTCCCTGCCCGAGCTCCTGCACGTCGCGCCCTTGATCGACGCAGCTCGGCATGCGGTGCGGTGTCAGGAGCCGCGCGCTGCGGTCGCAACGCTGGACAGCCTCGTGCACCACGGCCTGCTGACGAGCTCTCAGCTGGACGAGGTCTTCGCGGGGCTGCCGGCCCGGCTGCGACCGACGCGTACGCTCGTCGACGGCTCCGCCGAGTCGGGCCCGGAGACGTTCGTGCGCCTGATGCTGCGGACGATCGGGGTCCGTTTTGAGACCCAGGTGTTCATCCCCGGTGTCGGCCGGGTGGACTTCGTCGTGGAGGGATGGTTGATCATCGAATGCGACAGCAAGGAATTCCACGAGGGGTGGCAGAAGCAGCAGGAGGACCGGCGACGTGACCTCGCGGCCGCCCGTCGCGGATATGTGACCATCCGCCCTCTGGCCACCGACGTCCTCGGCGCGTGGCAGGCCGTGCAAGCGGCGCTGCGCGAGGTCATCGAGACGCTCGGCCCGTCGTTCATCGGCAGTCGGCGTGCACAATTCAGCAAGAACTCCGGCCGGTGACTCGAATCGTCCGGATGGCGGGCGTCTGAGCCAGTTCTGGCTGAATTGTGTGCGTGAGCGGGGCGCACCATCCGGCGAATCCTGGACGTCATCGCCCCCCCGCGATAGCGTGGTGCCATGGAGACCCTGCTGATCGTCCTCGGCGTGCTCGCTGTGGCATGGTTCGCGATGCTGATGCGAAAGCCGCGGTCGTCGCGCCGCGCCGATCCGGACGGGTTCGCGGTGGATCCGGCGCTGTCGAAGGCGCTCGACGACTCGGCATCCGACAGCGTCAGGTTCCGGGGTTACCCCTGATTCACCGCTTGTCGGCGAAGCGCTGGATCAGCCGGGCGGCCGGCTCGGAGTCGGTGATCAGGGTGCCGTGACCGTGGTCGGGGATGACCGCGAGATCGGCGCCGGGGATCGAGTCGATGATCGCCTGGCACCAGCTCATCGGCGCGAGCGGATCGTCCTCGCCCCGCAGCACCAGCACGGGGCAGTCGATGCGGGCGAAGGCGTCCTCGGGCTCGTGCACGATCGTGGCGCGGATCTTGCGGATCAGGTGCGGCCCTCCGCGGAGGTACTCGCGCGCACCGCGCCAGATCACGAGCGGACGCTCGCCCAGCAGGTCCATCAGCAGGTACCGCGCCTGGGATGCGACGTTGCGCGCAGCCTTGTCGACGGTCGGCCCAGCGAGGATCACCTTCGCGACGAGAGACGGATGCCGTGCGGCGAGCTCGGCCGCGATCTGACTCCCCATCGAGTGTCCGATGACGATCACCGGATCCTCGCCGGTGTGACGGAGGTAGGCCGCGACCATGTCGGCATGCCGTTCCATCGTGAGGTTCCGGGTGGGCTCTGGCGCCTCGCCGAAGCCCGGCAGGTCGAGCGCGATGACACGCCCTTCGAGATGCTGCACCACGTCGAGGTAGACGCTGCGGCCCATGCCGATGCCGTGCAGCAGCAGGAACGTGTGCTCGCCCTCGCCGAAGGTCTCGGCGATGAGGGTCGCCCCGCCGTACTCGTATTCGAGCAGGGTGACGGGGGTTCCCTGCGGGGCGAGGTAGCTGGTCGGCACCCGTCAACGGTAGTCGACGTGGCTGGACGTGTCCCTCAGCCGGCGGGCGTCAGGACCAGGGTGTGCGCGGCCGCCGCTTCCACAGCCTTCGCGGAGAACGCCCACGGCCGCTGGATGCCGGTGGCCCAGTCTGCGGTCTGATCGGTGTAGTGCTCGTCGAACGCGTGGCCGGAGGCGCCGGTGAGGTGGATCCACGTCGAGGCGTCGAAGTCGGACAGGTCGATCACCATGCGCATCGAGGGCACCGTGGTGGTCGCGTAGGAGGTGCCGAGTTCCCACCCGGTCGCGTTCACGACCGATGCTCCGCCGCCGACCCGGAAGGGCCCGCGGTTGAAGAGAGCCTCGATGGGCGCGATCCCCGAGGCGCCGAGGGTGTCGCTCCGGAGGGTGATGGCGTGCAGGTCGCCCCAGTTCCAGAGAGTGACGGCGGTGCCCTGGAGTCCGGAGAGCTCGTCGTAGGCGTCTTCCGCCGACAGCGCGAGCATCTCGTCCATCCCGTCCACATCGAGCTCGGCGTTGGTCCAGAGCGGATCGGACGGGTCCTCCAGCATGCTCGCGACGACCGTGAACAACCGGGCCTGGCCGTCGATCGGAAGCGGCTGCTCGCGGCGGCCGAAGATGTTCTGCACGAGGTTGGACCACAGGACGTTCGCGTACGCCGCGGCCGCCGAGGATGCCGTGTTCTGCGCATCCCAGGCGTGGAGCAGCTCGACCGCCTCGCGCGGGCCCCTCCCGGAGACCTCGACGTCGGCGAGAGCGGCGGCGAGCTGCTTGCCGATCCACATCTCGCTGTCCATCTGGATGTCTTGCATGTCCTGCGCCGTGAGAGGACCGGCCGCAGCGCGACGCTCGATCAGGTGGGCGATGCGGGCGGCGCGGTACCCGTAGTCCCAGTCGCGGGAGAGGAAGTACTCGTAGTCGTCGGTGACGATCGCGTTGTTCGCGGTGACGATGTAGCCCGAGGTCGGGTTGTACGACACCGGCAACTCCTCGAAGGGGATGAACCCGGCCCAGTCGTAGCTGCTGTCCCACCCGGGCTGCGGCATCCATCCGTCGCCGGCGCCGCGGATCGGCAGGCGTCCTGGCGTCTGATAGCCGATGTTGCCGTCGGTGTCGGCGTAGATGAGGTTCTGCGCCGGGACGTCGAAGAGCGAGGCGGCGTAGCGGAAGTCGTCGAAGTCCTGCGCGGTCGAGAGGGCGAAGATCGCGGTCGCGGCGGTGCCGGGGTCGAGCGCGGTCCAGCGCAGACTCACCGCGTACTCGGGTTCGTCCTTCGGTTCGGGCAGGGCTCCGCCGGAGAACAGGTCGGGGCCTCCGGGAATGCCGGCCTCGACCGCGGGGAGCGGATCGTCGGCGATCGCCGTGAAGTCGTCGGTGAGCCCCGAGATGATCGGACCGTGGACCGTGGAGCGGATCGTCAGCTCGATGTCGTCGCCACCGGCGACCTTGATCGTCTCGGTGCTCTCCTCGAGGGGGACGAGGATGCCGTCGCGCCAGTACTCGTCGCCCTGCACGCGCTCGATGTACAGGTCGGTGACGTCGGTGGTCAGGTTCGTGAAGCCCCACGCGACCTTCTGGTTGTGGCCGATCACGATCCCGGGCAGGCCGGAGAAGGAGAAGCCGCCGACGTCGAACGGGCACGCCTCGTTCACCGTCGAGCACTTCAGCTGCACCTGGTACCAGACCGAGGGAAGGGATGCTCCGAGGTGCGGGTCGTTGGCGAGCAGCGGCATCCCGGTATCGGTGAGGTCGCCGGACACCACCCAGGAGTTCGAGCCGATGCCCTCGCCGACGTCGCCCACGAGCAGGCTCGCCGCCGCTACGACGTCCGAGGTCTCCTCCCACTCCACCGTCGTGACGGCCTGCTGCACGTCGGCGTCCGTGGCAGGCGATGAGAACGCGGCGGGCTCGGCGTCGGTCTCGAGTGCGGGAACCGTCGAGATCTTCGGGACGATCACCGGGTTCTCGTCGAAGGGGTAGTCGGGATAGAGCCGCTCGAGCATCGCGGTCGTGTCGTCTGCGGCATCCGTGGCATCGGCATCCTCCGTGGCGCCGGCGTCGAGCTCCGCGGCCAGAAGCGCGCGCTCGGTCTCGTCCTCGACGTTGCCGCGCAGATCCCAGGCCATGGCCTTGAGCCAGGCGACCGAGTCGGCCGGCTCCCAGGGCTCCGGCGCGTAGTCCGGGTTCTGCATGCCGAGCACGGCATATTCCAGCGACAGCTCGGCGCCGGAGCGCGAGGCGAGGTAGGCGTTGACCCCGGCGGCATAAGCCTCGTAATAGCTCAGGGTCACGTCGTCCATCGCCGCGACCTCCGCCTCGGCGACCTTGCGCCAGCCGAGCGTGCGGAGGAAGGCGTCGGTTCCGGCCTGCGAGGCGCCGAACATCTCGGCGACGCGACCCGCTGTCACGTGGCGGCGGAAGTCCATCTCGAAGAACCGGTCCTGCGCGTGCACGAATCCCTGCGCGTAGAAGAGGTCGTCCGTCGAGTCGGCGGTGATCGTCGGGACGCCGCTGGCGTCGCGCTCCACCGTGACCTCGGCCGTGAGGCCCGTCACCTCGATGGCGCCCTCGGTCTGCGGAAACGACCGCTGGATCGTCCACGTGACGATGAAGGCCGCCGCGACGGCGATCACGACGATCACGGCGACGACGAGGAACGCGATGCGCCCGATCCGGACGCCCAGGGAAGGACGGGAGGGGACGGCAGTCGCCGGCGAATCAGTCGTCATCGTTGAGCGCTCTTCTCGGGATAGCAGGTGGGACTCAGTCCCACCGAGCCCCAGTGCGCGTGTCAGGGTCGCGCCTTCGCATCATATCCGCCGGAGCGCCCGGGCGCAGGGGCGATCCGGCGGACCCGCTCAGCCGATCAGGCTCGGCTGCAGATCGCGCAGCGTGCGCCGATGCGTCATGCGGGTGACCCCGATCATCGCGAGCGCCAGGGCGGCGACGAGCCAGAGCGCCAGGACGGCCAGATCCCAGCCTGCACGGGCGAGGTTCCCGCCGTACATTAGCTGTCGCATCGCGTCCACGACATATCCCAGCGGCAGCACATGATGCAGGGCCGCAAGTGGCGCCGGCAGGGTCTGCCAGGGGAAGGTGCCTCCGGCGGTGACGAGCTGCAGCACCATCAGTACCAGACCGAGGAACTGGCCGACCGATCCCAGCCAGACGTTGAGCGTGAGGATGATCGCCGCGAACGTCGCCGAGGCGAGCACCATCACCCCGAGCGTGCCGATCGGATTGTCGAACGTGAACCCGAGCGTGATCGCGAGGATGCCCATCAGCCCGACCATCTGCACCGCGCCCAGCATGGCGGGGGTCAGCCACCCGGCGAGCGTGATGCGGATCGGCGAATGCAGGGCCGTGACCGCGCGCCGCGAGATCGGCTTGACGATGAGGAACAGCGCGTAGATGCCGATCCAGGCGGAGAGCGCCGCGAAGAACGGTGCGAGCCCTGCGCCGTAGTCCTCGGCGGAGGCGACCTTGTCACTCGAGACCTTCACCGGGTCGGCGATCGTGTCGGCCTGCAGCGTGCGCAGTTCGGGCGTCGACGCCGGGATCTGGCCGACCCCGTCGGACAGCCCGTCGCGCAGTTCCGCGGTGCCCGCCGCGAGCGTGCTCAGCCCGTCGCGCAGCTGGGCGGCTCCGGCGTTCGCGGAAGAGGCGCCGGTGGCGACGGTGCCCGCACCGGTCGCGAGCTCGGACGCCCCGGAGGCGAGGGATGCTGCGCCGGCGGCGAGCTGGTCGACCTGACCGACCGCGGATTGGACCTTGCCGTTGCCCTCCTGCAGCCGCGTCGCCAGGGGGTCGAGGGCGGCGAGGACCTGATCGATCTCGTCCTGGGTCAGGCCCTGGTCGACCAGGGCGTTCGCGATGTCTGTCCGCACCTGCGGCAGCGCGTCGGCGGCCTGCTGCACGGCAGCGCCCGCACGATCCGCGACATCGGCGAGCTGGCGGTTCCCGGCGCTCACCTGCTGCGCACCGCTCGCCAGCGTCTGCGCGCCGGCGGCGAGCTGCGCGGTTCCGTCGGCGAGCTGCGCCGTGCCGTCGGCGAGGGTGGAGCTTCCGGATGCCGCGGTGTTCGCGCCATCCGTCAGCTGGGACGCTCCGTCTGCGGCAGTGATCAGGCTGTCGCGCACGTCGCTCAGGCCTGTCAGCAGGCGCTCGGCGGCCTCGCTGCCGACCATCTCGGCCACGGAGCTGCGGATCTTCTCGACCGCCTGCGTGCCCATCGAGGACGCGAGGTAGTTGTTGGCGTCGTTGGTCTCCAGGTCGATGCGCGCCTGGTGCGGGGAATCGCCCGCCGCCGAGGTGAGCGCGGAGGAGAAGTCGGCGGGGATCGTGACGGTGAAGTCGACGGTGCCTTCGCGCAACGCGTCGGCGGCCTCCTCCGCTGTCATCCGCTGCCAGTCGAACGCGTTGCCCTCGATGAGGTTGTCCGCGACGTCCGCGCCGTAGTTCACGGTGTCGGCGCCGGTCTCTTGGTCGGTCGCCGGGGCGCCCTCGTCGTCGACGACCAGCGCCACCGGGACCTCGGGGAACTTCGCGTAGGGGTCCTGATTGGCCCACAGGTAGAGGCCGCCGTAGAGGATCGGCACGCAGATCAGCGCGACGAGGGCGATGATGCCCATCTTGCTGGCGGTGAGGCGTCGCAGCTCGGCGGCGATCATGGAAGGAACCTTCATCGCACGCCTCCGTTCTCGGTCGGGGTTTCGTTATCGGTGTCGGACGCTTCGACAGGCTCAGCGACCCAGGTGGGCGCCTCGTCCGAGATGGGTCCCTGAGTTTGTCGAAGGGCAGGTTCGTCGGCATCCGGTTCGTCGGCCTCCGGGCCGTCGGCATCCGGTCCGTCGGCATCCGGTTCGTCGGCATCCGGTTCGTCGGCATCCGGTTCGTCGGACGACACGCCAGATGTCGGACGTTCTGGGTCAACCGGTCCGACATCTGGCGTGTCGGCCCCCGAAGTGGCGCCGGATTCCTCGAGCACGAGCGGCTCGAGCGGCCCGGAGGCGTTGATCGCGTCGAACTCCTGCATCCGCTCGAGGGCGACGGCCGCCGATCCGCCGATGATCACGAGCATCGCGTAACCGCGGTCGGCGAACTCGCCGGCGATGCGCCACCAGCCGTCGGGGCTGCCGCCGTGCCGGTCGGGGGCGACGAGCACGATGCCCTCGACTCCTTCGCGCAGCACCGCGAGCTCGCACATGATCCGCACGCGGGCGGCGGGGTCTACGGTGCCGATCGGGACGGATGCCAGTTCGGCGAACCCGAGCTGAGCCAGCCAGCGGCGCGCGTGCACGGGTGTCGCGCCGACGCCGGCGAACATGAGCTCCTCGCCCACGACTCCGGCGAGCGTGATGTCGGCGTGCGGGTCACTGGCGTCGGGGGCGTCGACCAGGGCCACGCGGCGCCGCAGCTCCTTCGCGTTCTCGGCGCCGTCGAGGGTGACTCGGCCGGAGTCCGGCCGCATCCGGCCGCTCGCGATCAGACCGAGCACGGTCGGCCGCTGCTCGGTCTCGGCGAGGGCGAAGCGCACGGCCCCGGTGTGGAACTCGAGGTTCGTCAGCGGCAGGGCCTGTCCGCCGCGGCCCTTGCTCACGTCGTGCAGGGTGATCCTCATGCGTCCGCCTCCTGGTCGATCTCCGTGGCGATGATGTCGGGGTGTGCGGTGAGGAGCTCATCGGCCTCGCGCCAAGACAGGCCCGCGATGCTCAGCACGGTGCGTACCGCGACGTTCGCGGCGCCCGTGCTGGCGGCATCCGTCCGCGACACGACCGTGCGCGCCATCTCCTCGATCAATCGGGCGAGGGTGGGTGCGGCGAGGTCGGTGCGGAAGCTTCCGTCCTCCTGTCCGCGACGGACGAGCGCGGCGACGGTGCGGCGCAGCGGTGCGAGGGCCGCGGCCGTGTGCTCGACGTGCGCCTCATCGAGGGCGAGGGCGGCGGCGACCTGCACGTGCGCGGCCTCCTGCCAGAGGCGAGCTGCCAGGCGGGCGAGGGCGATGCGGCTGTCGGGGTCGTCGACCGAGGTGGCGATGGCGTTGAAGCGCTGCGCTCCGCTCGAGATGAGTTCGCGGATCAGCGCGTCGCGGTCGTCGAAGTGCCCGTACAGGGTGCGGCGCGAGAGGCCGGCGCTGCGCGCGATGACGTCGACGGAGGCGTGCGGATCGTTCGCGAGGGTCGCACGGGCGGCGTCGAGGATGCCGGCGCGGTTCTCGACGGAATCGCGACGGGGTGCACGGGTGGTCATGCCTCCATGGTACTTATAGTGCACACTACTGTGCAAGATAACTCGGAGGACTCACAGCCTCTTCACCGCGCCGCTTGCACAACTCAGCAAAGAACGCGCGTTCTCCCGGGGTAGGAGCCTCCCTGGTTCGGATGCGCCGAATTCTTCCTGAGTTATGCACGGCGCTGCCTGGCGCCGGCACAAGAAAGGGGGCGGATGCCGCAGCATCCGCCCCCTTTTCGAGAGGTCCTGATCCCGACGAACGGGTCAGTCGGTGCCGGAGTCGAAGGCTGCACCCTCGGAGGCGACGTCCACCGCATCCGCCAGGTTCTCGTCGACCTCTTCGACCGAACCCGTGATCTCGCCCGACTCGCCAGCGGTCACGCGACCGACGAGCTCGCCGGTCGCGCCGCCGATGAGTCCCAGACCCGCGTACTGCTCGAGGCGCGAACGCGAATCGGCGATGTCGAGGTTGCGCATCGTGAGCTGGCCGATGCGGTCGACCGGGCCGAAGGCGGCGTCGCCGACGCGCTCCATCGACAGCTTCTCCGGACCGTACGACAGGTTCGGCGAGACGGTGTCGAGGATGGTCCAGTCATCGCCGCGACGCAGACGGATCGTGACCGAGCCCGAGATCGTGAGGCCGACCCAGCGCTGGATCGACTCGCGCAGCATGAGCGACTGCGGTTCGAGCCAGCGTCCCTCGTACATGAGGCGGCCGAGGCGGCGGCCCTGCTCGTGGTAGGTCGCGAGGGTGTCCTCGTTCAGGATGCCGTTGACGAGGCGCTCGTACGCGATGAAGAGCAGCGACATGGCCGGGGCCTCGTAGATGCCGCGCGACTTCGCCTCGATGATGCGGTTCTCGATCTGGTCGCTCATGCCGAGGCCGTGGCGTCCGCCGATCGTGTTGGCCTCCATGACCAGGGCGACCGGGTCGCTGTACTCGACGCCGTTGATGGCGACCGGGCGGCCGGCCTCGAACGTGACGGTGACGTCTTCGGTCTCGATCGCGACCGACGGATCCCAGAACTTCACGCCCATGATCGGGTCGACGGTCTCGAGAGACACGTCGAGGTGCTCGAGCGTCTTCGCTTCGTGGGTGGCACCCCAGATGTTCGCGTCCGTCGAGTACGCCTTCTCGGCGGAGTCGCGGTACGGGAACTCGTGGGCGACGAGCCAGTCGCTCATCTCCTTGCGGCCGCCGAGCTCGGTGACGAAGTCGGCGTCGAGCCACGGCTTGTAGATGCGCAGCCGCGGGTTGGCGAGCAGGCCGTAGCGGTAGAACCGCTCGATGTCGTTGCCCTTGTAGGTGGAGCCGTCGCCCCAGATGTCGACGCCGTCCTCCTTCATCGCGCGCACCAGCAGCGTGCCGGTGACCGCACGACCGAGGGGAGTCGTGTTGAAGTAGGTCTTGCCGCCGGAGCGGATGTGGAAGGCGCCGCAGGAGAGAGCGACGAGGCCCTCTTCGACCAGAGCCGTCTTGCAGTCGATCAGGCGCGATGCCTCGGCGCCGTACTCGAGCGCGCGTCCCGGGATCGACGCGATGTCGTCTTCGTCGTACTGTCCGAGGTCGCCGGTGTACGTGAAGGGAATCGCGCCCTTGTCGCGCATCCATGCGACGGCGACGGAGGTGTCGAGTCCTCCGGAGAAGGCGATGCCGACGCGCTCGCCGACGGGCAGGGACTGGAGGACCTTGGACATGCTTTCCAGTCTATCCGCGGGCGGCGTGTCGCCCTGTGCCGCATGACGGCCCCGCGTGCAGGAGATGCCGACCTACTGCGGGACCGACTCCTTCTGACGCTCGGCGTCGCCGACGGATGCCGGTTCGGCCAGCATCCGCCGCTGATGCGCGGCGTACTCGCCGCCCCACCGGGTGAGCGTGTCGACCAGGGGCTGGGCGCCTCTCCCGAGGTCGCTCAGCCGGTACTCGACCTTGGGTGGCACCTGCCGGTACACCTCGCGGGTGATCAGGCCGTCGTCCTCGAGCTCCCGCAGCTGTCGCGTGAGCACGCGGGCCGTGGGTTCGAGCAGAAGGCGGCTCAGCTCGCCGAAGCGGAGCACGTCGTGCTCGCCGAGGAGGGAGAGGATGCTGGGCTTCCAGGCGCCGCCGAGCACGGCGATCGACACCTCTGCGTCGCAGGCATCCGTCCATTCCCGGACGATGCGCTCCGTCTTCTCTCTCATGGGCTCGCCTCTCGCGCTTCCATAGTATCCAAATGGTCACTATGTGACCGGAATGACAGTACTTGCCGGTTCAGTACCATCACACCAGACTGAGACGGTGACGTCCAGTACCCCCACGACCATCTCCCCGACTCGTCCCCTCCGCCACCCCTGGCTGGCGATGATCCCGCTGCAGCTCGGCATCCTGATCGGGGCGCTCGCGATCAGCAGCGTCTCGACGGCCCTGCCGGCCATCCGCGGTGACCTCGCGCTCACCGACAGCGGAGCCCTGTGGCTGGTCGACATCTACTCGCTCGCGCTCGCGGCCACGCTCATCCTCGCTGCGCGCATCGGCGATGCCTTCGGTCGCAAGCGCATCGTGCTGATCGGCCTCGCGGGATTCGCCGTCCTCAACGCCGTGGGCGGGTTCGCCGACAACGGGCTCGTGCTGATCGCCATCCGGGCGCTGCTCGGTGTCGCGGAGGCGTTCGTGGTCGCGGGTGTGGTCGCCACGATCGGCGCCCACTACCAGGCACGCGAGCGCGTGCTCGCCTACGGGCTCTGGACGGCCACGTTCGGCGCCGGGAGCGCGCTCGGCCCGGTGCTCGGCGGGATCGTCACGGAAGGGCCGGGATGGCGATGGCTGCTGCTGGGCAGCGTGCCCCTGGCCGTCCTCGCCGGTGCTCTCGCCATCTGGCTCGTCCCCGACTCCCGCAGCTCCCGCCCGGCATCGTGGGACGTGCTCAGCATCCTCTCCTCGATCGTCGCACTCGGGGCCCTGGTCTTCGCTCTGCACGAGGTGCTCGCGGCGCCGGTTCCCGCGGTCGTGGCCGGTGTCGTCGCCGTCGCGGTCCTGATCTTCTTCATTCGCCGACAGCGCGTGCTCCGCGATCCGCTCATCGACATGCGGCTGTTCGGCGTGCCGGGCTTCAGCCCCGCGATCGTGCGCATCCTCGCGAGCAGCGGGGTGGCATCGGCATCCGTCGTCCTCGTGAGTCTTCATCTGCAGGATGCGCGCGGCCACAGTGCGGCCGAAGCGGGGATCGCGATCCTCCCGCAGGCGGTGGCCATCGCGCTGGGCGGCGTGCTGGCACCCGTCTTCCTGCGGATGCTGAGCGCGAACGCGCTGACGGTGCTGGCGCTCACGGTGCAGGGCGCAGGGCTCGCCTGGCTCGCCCTAGATCCGGACCTGGTCGCGCTCCCTCTGCTGCTCGTCGGTCTGGGGTTCGGAATCGGGGCGACCCTCGCGGCGACCGCGCTGTTCGACGTCACGACGGAGGACGACGCCGGCCAGGTGGGCGCCATCCAGGAGGTCGGCTTCTCGCTCGGCGGCGGACTCGGAATCGCGGTGCTCGGCACGATCGGCTCGATCCTCGCGGCGCGCGGATTCACCGTCGCCCTGGTCATCGCCGCGGTGGTCGTCGTCGCCGCGGCCGTGCTGCCACTCGCCCGCACCAGGAAGGCGACATCGTGACCGCCTCGCGCCCGACAGCGCACTGGATACTCGCGCACCCGCAGTCGAGCTCGTTCAACGCGCGACTCTTCCACGAGGGATCCCAGAAGCTCGCAGCCGACTACGACGTGGTCACCTCCGACCTCTACGCGCAGAGCTTCGATCCGGTGCTGTCCGCGAAGGATCTCGGCGAGCCCTTCGGCCGTGCGGGCAACGTGGTCGACCTCATGGGCGAGGCCCAGGCTGCAGGGCAGCTGGCCGACGACGTGGTCGAAGAGCAGCGCAAGGTCGCCGCAGCCGAACTCCTCGTGTTCCAGTTCCCCCTGTGGTGGTACGGAGTGCCCGCCATTCTGAAGGGATGGTTCGATCGCGTGCTCACGAACGGGTTCGCTTACGGCACTCTCGACCCCGAGACCGGGGTGCCGCTGCGCTACGGTGACGGACCGCTCGCCGGCCGGCGGGCTCTGGTGATCGTCACCGCCGGTGAGGACGAGCGGTCGATCGGCCCGCGCGGCATCAGCGGAGACATCGACTCCCTGCTCTTCCCGGTGACGCACGGGACCCTCTGGTACACCGGCATCGAACCGCTCGACCTGCACGTCGTGCACGACGCCGACGGGCTCGACGCGTCGGGTATCGACACGGAGCTCGACCGCCTCGGTCAGCGCCTCGCAGGCATCCGCACGGAGACGCAGCTCCGGCCCTACCGACGCCTGCAGGATGGCGACTATCGCGGCACGAGAGCTCTCCGCGCCGACATCCTGGCAGACCGCACCGATCTCGGCATCCACCGCACGGGCGTCGACTCGGCTCGGTGAGCCCGGCCCGGCTTCAGATGTCTTCGTGCCGCGCGGTGCGCAGCGGTGACAAGAGCACGATGAGCGCCGCGGTCACGAAGATCACCACGCTCACACCGATCGTGACGCGGAACCCGAAGGCGGTGGCGAGCCCGCCGGCGATCAGCGCGCCGATGAGGAACATGACCCGGTTGACCGTGCGGATCGAGGCGTTCAACCGGCCCTGCATCTCGTCGGGCGCGACAGCTTGGCGATAGCCCATCTCGTTCGGGTCCTCGAGGCCCATGCCCAGCCCGAACAGGAACTGGCCGATGCCGAGAGGGATCGCCACGATCGCGATGCTCTCGGATGCCGGGAGGACCAGCACGGCGAGCCAGGCCAACGCCGAGAGCACGCGTCCGGCCAGGACGGCACCGCCGACCCCGAGGCGTCGGCCCGCCATCGGCGCGAGCACCGCACCGAGGAATCCGCCGACGCCGCCGAGCGCGAGCACGAAGCCGAACACCAGAGCGCCGAGGTCGAGCTCGCGCAGGGCGTACGGAGCGAACGCCGTCAGCGCGATGCTGTTGCCGAGGAACCAGACGTTCACCGACGCGGCCATCGGGGCGAGGGTGCGATGCGAGTACGTCCACCGCAGACCCTCGACGATGTCGTGACCGAGGTGGCGTCCATCGCTGCGGGGCTCGGCTTTCGGTTCGTCGACCTTGATCCGGCTGAGCGTCACGGCGCTGACGAGGTAGGCGACGGCGTCGACGAGGATCGCGACCGGAGCACTGAGCCAGCTCACGAGCGCTCCGCCGAGAGCCGGGCCGGTGGTCTGCGCGACGGTGCCGGCCTGCCCGAGCCTGGCGTTCGCGGCGACGAGCTGGTTCCGTGACACGAGTCGGGGAAGCATCGGCTGCGCGGCCGAGTCGGCGATCAGCGTGAGGGCGCCGAAGATCAGGAACAGAGCGCCGAACGTCCAGACCGTCAGGGTCCCGGTGACCCACAGCACGGGGATCGCGCCGAGGACGAGGGCGCGGCCGACGCTCGCGAGCACCATCGCGGGCTTGCGGCGCCACCGGTCCATCAGCGCCCCGACGACCAGGCCGAAGAGCAGGTAGGGCACCACGTTCGCCGCGTTGAGCAGGCCGATCTCGAAGGCGGAAGCGTCCAGAGTCGTGACGATGAGCACCTGGAATGCGACAGCGCTCACGGCTCCGGTGAACGCCCCGAGGGTCGACGACGACCAGAACAGTGCGAACGCGGGAAGGCGCAGCACCTCGCCCGGTCTGTCACCGCTCGCCGGCCTGCTCATCGTGTCGTCATCTTATGGTGGGCCGCTGCCGCGGCATCTTATGGTGGGCCGCTGCCGCGGCGGGGAAACGGAGATCGGATGCCGTGGGCGCGGCGTGTCCGGACGCGACGCGCCGACGAGCGCGGCGAGCGGCTCCGTTTTCCCGCCCCGGAAGTGGGAGAGTGTGCACGGAGGCGGAACATGGGCGAAGCGGTGCTGTGGGGCGTGGTCGCGGCATCCCCGCTGTTCGTCGGCGCGGTGCTCGCGATGCTGCGTGCCTGGCCGCCCCGCTGGCTCGGCATCGTCCTCGGCTTCGGCGCGGGCGCGCTGATGGCCTCGATCGCCTTCGAGCTCTGGGAGGAGGGACTCCAGCGCGGCGGCGCGATCCCGCTCGTGGCAGGGGTCGCCGCCGGCGCCCTCGCCTACTACATCGCCGCGCGCATCCTCGACGCCAGGGCCGCCAAGAAGAAGGGCGAAGCGGGCGGCGGACAGCTCGCGGTCGGCGCCTTGCTCGACGGCATCCCCGAGCAGCTCGTGCTGGGAATCGGACTGGCGTCCGGCGAACCCGTCAGCATGGCTCTCGTCGTCGCGATCCTCGTCTC
>Ga0307406_10000152_pt1 | contig 41038 bp, 34 predicted proteins | sample 322Cmetagenome_3_FD_203706 | JGI IMG/M metagenome (GOLD analysis project Ga0307406, IMG submission 203706) | Maize rhizosphere microbial communities from greenhouse at UC Davis, California, United States - 322HYB-C-2 | ecosystem: Host-associated > Plants > Roots > Rhizosphere > Soil | place...
ATCGCCGACGCGGATCTGATCCTACTCTTCCTGAAAGACGCGCCAGCCGTGCGAGAAGTCGCGGCGCGGATTTTCGCAGCACCGCCACGCGAGCGGGTGCTCGTGAATCACTCCACGATCGATTTGCCAGCCACCCGCTGGCTGGCCGAAGAATGCGCCGCCCGCGGCATCGGCTTTCTCGATGCCCCATTCACCGGCAGCCGCGAGGCTGCGGCGGCAGGAGCTCTGGTTTATTATGCAGGCGGCCCGGACGAACTGATCGACCGCGTCGAACCGGTGCTCCTTCGCTCCGGCAAGTCCGTGCTGCGCTGCGGCGCGGCCGGCACGGCGACCATCATGAAGCTGGTCACCAACCTGATTTCCGCCTGCACGGTGCAAGCCCTCGCGGAATCACTGGCGACCGCCACCCGCCACGGAATCACCCCCGAGGCGCTGACTCATGCCGTCTCTCTCAATGCCTGCGGCTCGGTGCTCGCGTCCATGAAACTCCCCACTATGGCCAAGGGCGAGTTCGATACCCATTTCTCACTGTCCAACATGCTCAAAGACAGCCGCTACGTCCTTGAACTCGCTGCCGAAGCCGGGCTCGACACCCCGGCGATCCGCACCGTTTCGGAGCGCATGCAGAAGCTCTGTGACCAGGGCCTCGCCGACCGCGATTACTCGGCCTTGGCCGCTCCTTACGTCCAGCCGTGAAGCTCCGCAGTCTTGCCCCGGAAACGCGCTGCCTGCTCGCCTTCCGCGGGCCCGATGCCGAGCGCTATCTCAACGGCCAACTCACCCAAGACGTCCGCGATTTGGGGGAAACCGCCCTGCCCGCCTGCGTGACGGACGCGAAGGGCAAACTCCAGGCCTTCGTCCGCGTTTTCCGCGGAGCCGACGGCTCGCCGTGGGTCGAAGGCCCCGCCGAGCAGCGCGAGGAACTCGAAGCCCGCCTCGGCCGCTACCTCATCGCCGATGATGCCGAGATCCACGATATCTCGGACGACTGGAAACTCGCCCATGTCGTCGATGCTCTCGACGCCCCTGCGTTCGATGGCGGCTTCGTCCGACACGCACGCCGGATCGGCATGGATGGCTTCGATCTGTGGCTTCCCGCAAGTTCATCGCCAGACTTGGAAATCGTCACCGAGGGCGAAGCAGAAACACGCCGCATCCAAGCCCGGCTTCCCAAGTGGGGGGCCGAGCTCACACCCGGCATCCTGCCGCCCGAAGCTGGTCTCGATAAGACGTCGATCTGCTATCACAAGGGCTGCTACATCGGCCAAGAGGTGCTTTCCCGCCTCAAGACCGTCGGCAAAGTAAACCGCCGCCTCGCCGCGCTGTTAGTCGAGCCCGAGACCGAACCCGGCTCGACCTTGGAGCTTGATGGTAAGCCTGCCGGAAAGCTGACCAGCATCGCCCCATGGCCGAACGAAAGCGGCCTACACGCCGCGCTCGGCTATCTGGAAAAGTCCGCCTTCGAAGCTGGCGAACTCTCGATTGCCAGCCACGGAACTGTCCGCGTTCTCGGCTTCGTCTGACGCAAGGCGATAAGGGTGTCGACGTTCCGTCGACACGGCGTGAACGGAATGTCCACGCTCCTTATCCCCCCTTTCAACTCCGGTTCACCCAACGGCACCAGAGGAGAAATACGCCAAGCAAGTAGACGGAATACGCGACCCCCATGGCGACAGAGCCGTCAAACATTCGGGCATATTCCCGCGTGCCAGGGCCCGACCACAGCCCCTCCAGCAAGGCAATCGGCAGCCCTGCAAGGACCACACAGATCCACATCTTCCCAAGGAAGATCTTCATCGGCCGGAGTGGTTCTGACATCGCTTTGCTTGTAAGATCGAGCGTAGCCTCATGGGGCTGGCTTCTTTTGGTTCCCGACACGCCAGAAAAGGAACCCGAGCCACGGAATGAGGAAGAAAAGAACGAGAAGCCAGTAAGGCAAAAAAACGGACCACGAGCCCATGCCGTAGTCGTTCACTTTGGCTTGCTCCCACTCCTTGAGATTGGAGGCATGATCAGACTCGTCGGAAAAGATGCGCTCCTGACTAGGATCCACGTTTGCCTTCACGAAAATTGGTGACACCAACAATGCGCGAGGCTCCCAATTCCTAGGATACGGTCGAGCTGCATTCCTTCGACCCTGCCAGCGTTTCTTCGCACTGGAGTCGCGGATGACAAGAACTCCGTTGCTTGATGTGGTGCGAACAGCGATCTCCTTCCACTGGAAGCCGGTAGTGTAATTGGAGGAATCCCACCAAGCCCACCCAAGGAACCCCAGCATAAGGATTCCGAACCAAAACGATTTCCAGCGGATGATAGAGCGCGGGGTCATCAGCACCAGTCTCAACTTGCTTGCCCGATTGCCCGCCTAATCGCAATGCGATTGAGCCGCTCGATCTGACCCGGCGACTCGATAGCCCCCCGAAAAGAAAAAAGGGTCGCGGTTTCCCGCGACCCTCTTTGGAAAAGCTAAGCTTAGTACTGGTAGTTCAGGTAGAAGTTGAACTGACCGCCGTTGTCCGCAGCCGAATCAGGACTTTCGATTGGCACCGCGTAGTCGAGCGCGATCGGCACCGGGCTGATCGGCAGCTTCAGGCGCACGCCGAAGCCGAAGTCGCTATACAGGTCGCTCGGGCTTGGATCCCAAGCACCATCGTTGACGAAGCCCATGTCGTAGAAGACCGCGGCGCGGACGTTGTCGATGATCGGCACGGTGTATTCCGCGGAGAGGAAGCCGAGCGACTTACCGCCGAGCACCTCGCCGGTCACGATGTCACGAGGACCCACGTCGCGGAACTCGAAGCCGCGCAAGGTGCGGCCACCACCCAGGAACAGGCGGTCGAAGATCGGCACCTCGTCGCTCGTGGAATCCACGAAGGCAAGTTCACCGTTAAGCGAGAGAATCGAGTCCCAGGCGAGGTTCCAATACTTCTGGCCTTGGAGGGACAGCGAGTAGATGTCCACGTCACCGCCGAAGACGGTGCCGGCCACCTGCAGGCCGATATCGATCTTCTCGCCGGAGCGGGTTTCGATCACCGCGTCGCGGCTGTCATAGACGTAGTTCAAGCCGAGCGCGCTGCGAACGAAGTCGCCGTTGTCATCAAGCAGCGATGGGCGCGGATAGGGATTGAAGGGGCTGACCGGGAAGCTCGGGTTGTTGGTGAGCCACTTGTTCGTCAGCACGTTCACCGAGTTCTCGACCTCGACCTCGACGTTCTCAAGGCGGTATTCCAGCTTGAGCGAGGACTTTTCGCTGAGCGGGTGCTTGATGAAGATGGCACCACCGGCGTTCGTCTGCTCGTAGAAGTCGGAGTAGTACTGAGAGTCCTTGTAGAAGAGCTCGCCACCCAGCTGGAGCTGGCGATCCATGAACCACGGCTCGACCAGCGAGACACTGAAGTCGGTGCGCTCGCTACCGAGGCGGAGATTCATGCCGAAGCGCTGGCCACCACCGGTGAAGGACCAAGGGTTCCGGATGTCAAAGTTGGTCTGCTCGAGGTTGACGAAGCCGACGATGCTATCGATCGAACTGAAGCCGATACCGGCGCTGATCGAACCGGTGCGGCGCTCTTCCACCAGCACGTCGATGTCGCGGTAGCCGCCACGGCCATCGCTGGAGTCCACTTGGACGTTGCTAAAGTATTGCAGGTTCTCAAGACGGGACTTGGCAGTGTCGAGCTCCACCGAGTTGAACCAGTCGCCCGGCTTGAGCGGCATTTCACGGCGAATCACCTTGTCCTGGGTCTTGGTGTTGCCGCCGATGTTCACGCGGCCGACACGGTAGCGGGAGCCTTCGGTAATACGGTAGACGATGTTGACTTGGTTCGGACCGGCATCGCGGATGTCGGGGGTCACGGTCGCGTCGGCGTAGCCGCGGGAGCCGTAGTAGCTGCGGATCATCTTGATGTCGTCCCGCATCTTCTTCGAGGAGTAGCCGTCGCCGCCATTGAGCGAGAGCGCCGGGTAGAGTTCCTCGGGCTTGAAGACCGTCATGCGGCCGAAACCGACGCCGGCCACGGTGTATTTGGCTCCTTCGTTGATCTGGATCACCAGATCGACGCGGCCGTCACCCACCGGATCACGGCGGACGCCCGGGCTGCTGACGCGCAGGTAGCCGCGGCTGCGGTAGTAATCGAGCACAGCCTCGAGGTCGCTATCGAGCTGGTCCACTTCGAAGCGGCCGGATTTGCTGATCCAGGAGAACCAGCCCTTTTCCTTCACCTTCATCTGCTTGCGCAGGGTGCGGCTGTCGTAAACGGTGTTTCCTTCGAAGCGGATGTCGCGGACCTCGTTCTTGCCGCCTTCTTCGATGATGAAGATCAAGTCCTCGCCGGCGCCGGTTTCGCTCGGCTGGGTGCGGTGGCTGATGCTGACGTCCGGGTAGCCGTAGCCGCGGTAGTAGGCTTCAAGATTCCGGCGGGCAGTCAGGATCGCGTCGTCGCTCATCGCGCCGCCGACCTTGAGCTTGGTTTCCTTCGCCAGCTTCTGGTCGCTGAAAATCGTATTACCCGCGAAGCCGACCGCCACGATCTGACCGCGGGTCGTCACGTCGAAAATCACCTTCAACGACTCACCGGCGGGTTCCGCCAGCACGCGCACGTCATTGACCAAGCCCGATCCGTAGAGCGACTTGATGTCATTATCGACCTTCTCGCTGCGATAAGCTTCGCCGGAGCGGGTCGAGATATGGGAGCGAAGGCGGGCCTCGTCGATCGTCGCCGGACCGGAATAGCGGATCGCCACCTCCGAGACGTTCTTTCCTTCGATATCCTGCGCCTTCGCCGGGCTGGCGGCGAAGCCGAGAAAGAACAGCGCCGCCATGAAAATCTGGCGAGCAAGCGAGGCGAGGCCCCGATTAGTTAGGAGGGGTTGAATATCCATGTGCATCGGCTAACGGAACGCATGGAACCTTTTCAGGGCAGGGGGCGTCAAGGACCATGTCGGAAAGCGAGCCCCTAACGCCCTCACCTTCGCTTTGACAAGGCGCGGACGGCCCCCTTAGCTTCCCGCCCCCGGCGAGTCCGGACCCACCTTTTCCTGTCATGAACATCACCGTTGAAAAGCAGCCGAACTGCCTCGCCACGCTGCGCGTCCAAGTCCCCTCGGAAACCGTGCAGTCCGAACGCGCGAAAATCGTCTCTGGCTACACCGCCCAAGCCCGCATCCCTGGCTTCCGTCCGGGCAAGGCGCCGAAGAACGTCATCGAGAAGAAGTTCCAGAGCGCCATCGTCGAGGAACTCGATGATCGCCTGGTTCGCCAAGCCTATGACGAAGCGCTGCGCAAGGAGGCCCTCAAGGTGCTCAATTTCGGCATCCCGCAGAATCTGGCCCACAATGAGGACGGCACGATCACTTTCAACGCCACCCTCACCCTCGCCCCGGAAGTCGCCCTGCCGAACTACAAGGGCATCCCTGTGAAGGCCCCGTCCACCGAAGTGACCGACGCGGAAATCGACGCCCAGCTCGATGGCCTCCGTGAGCGCTTCGCCGACTACTCGGACATCGAAGGCCGCGCCGCCGCGACGGGCGACCTCGCCGTCATCGATTTCACCTCCACTCTCGAAGGCAAGCCGCTTGAAGAAGCGCTCGGCAAGTCTGCCGGGTACCTCGGCGGCCGCGAAGGCTTCTGGCTCAAGCTGGACGAAAACAGCTTCCTGCCCGGCTTCGCCGACCAAGTCTCCGGCCTCAATGTCGGCGACAACAAGGACATCGCGCTTACCATCCCGGAAGATTTCCCGCTTTCCGACCTGCGCGGCAAGGAAGTCGTCTTCCACGTCGCCCTCAAGGGACTCAAGCAAGCCGTGCTTCCCGAGCTGAACGACGAGTTCGCCGCCAAGATCACCGGGGGCAAGACCGTCGAAGAACTCCGCGGCCTCGCCAAGCAGCAGATCGAAGTCGAAAAGCGCCGCCGCATCGACGACTACAAGGTAAACCAGATCGTCGAGCACTTCAATTCGATCGTCGATTTCGACCTTCCGAACGACCTGCTTCGTCACGAGACCCAAGGCCAGGCCGACGCCCTCGTCGAGCGCGGCATGAAGTCCGGCATGACGCAGGAGGAGATCGAAGCCCAGCAGGGTGAGATCATCGCTACCGCCGGCGACCAGGCCCGCACGAACCTGAAGACCAACTTCATCCTGCAGGAAATCGCCCGCACCGAAGGAATCGTGGTCAGCGACCAGGAACTGGTGAACCACCTCGCCATGATCGCTCAGCAGCGGAAGGAAAACCCGAAGAAGTTCATCAAGGATCTGCAGCGTGGCGGCCGCATCCCCGGCATCCGCAACTCGATGCTGGTGGGTAAGGCCATTGACTTCGTGCTGGAGCACGCCACCGTCGAGGAAGTTCAAGATGAACCAACTTCCAATGAGTGATTTCCCGAACGTGATCCGCTCCGGCGGAGCACCGCAGAACAGCTATTACGTCCCCGTGGTCGTCGAGCAGGACGGCCGCGGCGAGCGCTCCTTCGACATCTACTCGCGGCTGCTGAAGGACCGCATCATTTTCATCGGCACCGCCATCGACGACTTCGTCGCGAACTCGGTGATCGCCCAGCTTCTGTTCCTGCAAATGCAGGATCCGAAGAAGGACATCCACATCTATATCAACAGCCCCGGCGGCTCCGTCACCGCCGGCCTGGCGATGTATGACACCATGCAGTTCATGACCTGCGACGTGAACACCTACTGCATCGGCATCGCTGCCTCGATGGGTTCGGTGCTCCTCACTGCAGGCACCAAGGGCAAGCGTTTCTGCCTGCCGAATTCCCACGTCATGATCCACCAGGTCTCCGGTGGCGCGCAGGGCACTGCCCTCGACGTCGAGCGGACCTTCGGCTTCATGATCAATTTGAACAACCGCCTGCACGGCATCCTGGCCAAGCACAGCGGCAAATCGCTGGAGCAACTCAAAAAGGACTCCGAGCGCGACAACTACATGACCGGCGAAGAGGCCGTGGCCTATGGCCTGGTCGACAAGGTCCTCGAAAACCGCAAGCAGCTTCCGGACGTCGTGGCGGCATTGGCTGACACGAATGACGGAAAAAAGGACGACGTCTGACGTCTTTTCCGCTAAGTTCAGGCGTCGGGCTTTTCGGCCCGGCGCCTGCTGCTTTTTCAACCCGGCACCCCTATGGCACGCGCTTCCAATCTCACCATGTGTTCCTTCTGTGGCAAAAGCCACTCGGAGGTCAAAAAGCTGATCGCCGGCCCGGGCGTGTACATTTGCAACGAGTGCGTCGAGGTCTGCTCGAACATCCTCGACAAGGAACTCGCCGAGGGTTCCGCGAAGTCTTCCAAGAACCGCCGCAATCAGCAGAACAACAAGCGACTCCCCTCGCCCGCCGAGCTGCGCGCCCGTCTCGATGAATTCGTCATCGGCCAGGAGCACGCCAAGAAGGTGCTCTCCGTGGCGGTTTACAACCACTACCAGCGCCTGCGTCAGGACCAGCCGTCCCTCGCCGAGGAGTTCGCGGGGGTGGAGATCGAGAAGTCGAACGTTCTCCTGCTCGGCCCCACCGGCTCCGGCAAGACCCTGCTCGCCCGCACCCTCGCGCGCTTGCTTGATGTCCCTTTCTGCATCGTCGATGCCACCACGCTCACCGAAGCCGGCTATGTCGGCGAGGACGTGGAGAACATCATCCTGCGCCTGCTGCAGGCCTCCGATTTCGACGTCGAACGCGCCGAACGCGGCATCATCTACGTCGATGAAATCGACAAGATCGGCCGCAAGACCGAGAACGTCTCGATCACCCGCGATGTGTCCGGTGAAGGCGTCCAACAGGCGCTGCTCAAGATCCTCGAAGGCACGGTCTGCAACGTCCCGCCCCAAGGCGGCCGCAAGCACCCGCAGCAGGAGTACATCCAGGTCAATACCGAGAAGATCCTCTTCATCTGCGGCGGCGCTTTCGTCGGCTTGGAAGACATGATTCAACGCCGACTGGGCCGCAGCACGCTCGGCTTCCACGGCACCGTTGAGGAAGTGAAGTCCACCACCGGCAACGTGCTCGACCTGACCGAGCCGGAAGACCTGCTGCACTTCGGCCTGATCCCCGAATTCATCGGCCGCCTGCCCGTCATATCCGCGCTCCGCAAGCTCACCGAAGACGAGCTCATCTCCATCCTCACCGAGCCGAAGAACGCGCTGGTGAAGCAGTACGGCAAGCAGCTCGCCCTGAACGGCGTAAAGCTCCGGGTCACCCGCGATGCCCTGCGCGCGCTCGCTGAAGAAGCAGTCCGCCGCGGCACCGGTGCCCGTGCGCTGCGCTCGATCTTCGAGAGGCTGATGCTCGATGTGATGTACGAAGTGCCGTCGAAGGGCGACATCGAGGCCATCACCATCAATCGTCCGGTCGTCCTCGGCGAACGCCCGCCGCTGATGCGGCGCAAGCGAGCCGACAAGGACGCGGCGTGACTCATCCCCTGGGAACGCGGGATTTATCCCGCTTGGACGGTCGGCTCGCTGGGTCTGCGAGGCGGAATGAATTCCGCGCGCCCAGTGAGCCCCAATGTCAGCACTCTAGTCCGGCCTCGCCTTGCCCCCCGGCTGCCCTGCTTGCACTGTCGCCGATCCATTGCGACCAATCAGTGGGTCACTCATCCCTGCCTCTCCGTTTTCAACCCGGCCTGCATAGCGCCGAGAGAAGCCGGCGGCACCGCCCACTGTGATGGCGAGGTCATACCAGCGGAAGCTTTCCTTAAGATCGATAGCCAACGCCTGCCGCTCTCCCGGAGCAAGCCGACGTGTCACGGCTGTGGCACCATAGGCTTGGTCGGCAATCACCATCTCCACCGCTTGCGAGCCGGTGTTAGTCAGCTGGAAAACCAGATTCCCGCCAGAGTAGTGACAAGCCACCTCGACCGCAGGATCATTGGCGCCACCGGTGTATTCCCGGTAGAAGCCATTCGGCCCATAGGTCCGGAGATGGTAACGCCCATCCTCAAATAATGCGAGCGGCCACGAGTAGGAGAGCTTACCCCTGCTTACGACCGTGAACGACCAGCGCCGCACTTCCTCAAGCGGAGCAGGCGCATCGGTGTAGCTCGCGGCATCGTCCGCATAGTAACCTCCCGGCGCATACACGTGATAGGGAGCACCGGCATTGGCCGCTTCGAAGACAATCTCGAAGCTGGAGTTCTCGCGGTTCAATCGCCCCTCCGCGTGCAGTTCATAAGGCAGCGCACACGACGGCCGCATCCCCGGCTCCTGTCTCGGCAGATGCGCGTTCGAAAGGGGGTTCGCGATCACCTCTTGAATCTCGGCATCGCTCAGTTCTTTGAAACCGCTCGGCGATTCCATGAAACGGGCGCGGTGGATCTGCTCCACGAAGGGATCCCGCTGCACCGGCAATGGATGAGTATCATGACTGCCATCGTGGGGACGGAATGCCGAAGTCAGGTCACCACAGATCGCTCGCCGCCACGGACCGATATTCGTTTCACGAACGTCTTTGCCGGTCTTCCTTGCGAGGAAGACTTCAAGGAACTGCAGCACCGACGTGTGATCGAACACCTGCGAACACACCTGCCCGCCACGGCTCCATGGCGACGCGATCACCATCGGCACGCGATAGCCCAAGCCAATGGGATTCCCCCCTCCGTCAAACTCCAGCCGGGTATCAAGCCCCGGCGATACAGCGCCGCTACCCGGCAGATCCGGATGAGGCGCCACAAACGGCGGCACGTGATCGAAGTAGCCGTCGTTCTCGTCGTAGGTGAGAATGAAGATCGTCTTCTTCCAGATCTCCGGATTCTTGGTCAGAATATCTAAAACCTCCGAAACGTACCACGCGCCATACCACGGCGCGCTGGGATGATCGGAGAAGTTCTCGGGAGCCACCAGCCACGACACCGCGGGCAGCTTGCCCGTGTTCACGTCCTGACGGAACTGGAACAACACATCGCCCTCCGGGACATGCAGCTCGCGATCCTCCTCGCCCTCGCGATAGGCAAGCGTCGCGAGGTTCCGGTAGTCCAAGCTCCCCGTGTTCGTGGTGAACGCTTTCCGGTGCAGGTTCTGTTCTCGCTGCGGCAAGCTCGCGAAGTTCTCCGGCGAGCATCGCTCCAACTCCGCCGCCAATGAATTGACCTTCCGCTGGATCCCTTCCCTTCGCGTTACGTCTTCTTCCGGCGCAATTCCGTCCGCCGGCGGCTGCGAAAGCTGAAGCTCCAGCGCTGCCAGCCTCTCCTTCAGGAACGCGATCCGCGGCGAGGAAAACTCCACGTGATACTGCGTGAAGTATTCCATGGGATTGTCGCCATAGTTCCCGAGCCAAGCCGCGGCCTCGTTCGAAAGCCCAGAGGCTTGATCGAGCTCGTTCTGATAGATGGCCCACGAGATGCCATGCTCTTCCAACCGCTCGGGAAAGGTCATCCAGTCGGCAGAGGAGTCGTGATCGATCTCGCTGTTGTTCAGCCGTGGCTTGGAAGATGGATCACGCGGATCGCGGCTGGTGCCCGTCCAGAGATACAGGCGGTTGGGCGTAGTGCAGGTTTGCACCGCGCAGAAGTGCTGGTCGCAAATCGTGAAGGCATCCGCGAACGCATGGTAGAACGGGATGTCGCGGCGGTCGTAATAGCCGAGGGTAAGCGGCATCTCTCCATACTCCTCGTGACCCGATTGCTTCACCTTCAGCCAGCGGTCGTGCTTGCCTTCGTTACCCGCAGCCACCTGCGATCCGCGGTCGTGCGGAAGGTCCCTCATCCACGTGGCCTTGGTTTCGTGGATCTTGAGACCGAAAGGCGCGAAAGTCCGCCCCTGCTCGTCGGTCTGCAGCCACACCGGCTTGCCCCCGGGAGTCATGATCGCCCGCGGATCGTCAAAGCCCCGCACCCCACGCAAGCTGCCGAAGGCGTGGTCAAATGAGCGGTTCTCCTGCATCAGGATCACCACATGCTCGGCATCGAAGAACGTGCTTCCGGGCTCGGGCTCAATCCCCAGGGCCTTGGCAATGGAGGACGGCAGGGCGGTCAGGGCCCCAAGGCCTCCGGAAAGGAGGCCCGCGCGCTTGAGAAACTCTCGTCGGGAATGCATGGGATCGGAAAAAAAAGCGGACACCTGAGTAGCGCAGCGCCGCGCGGATGTTTTTCAAGCTGTCCTCCGAAATCGCGACGGAGCCAACAATTCTTGCCGGATTGCCAATCTTCCGCGGCAAAGTTCCCGATTCCAAAACGCCAACGCCCCTCCTAACGTCCCCTCGTGCGCGCTCTCTTACTCGCCCTGCTGCCCGCTGTCGTCTTCGCGGAACCGGCGACAACCCCGCCCGATCCCGACGAGGCCGCGTATCCGGCGATCGAGCGCTTCGTGAAGGTGCTGGAGCAAGTCCGCCAGCGCCACCCCGACGCCGACAAGGTCGAGTATGACCGGCTCGTGAATCATGCGCTGGAGGGCATGCTTTCCAGCCTCGATCCCTTCTCGAGCTTCATCCATCCCGAGATGGCCCAAGCACTCGAAGCGGACCCGAAGCTCGACCCTTTCCTACCATCGCTCGGCCTCACCCTGGGCGTGCGCGACGATGGCCTTTTCGTTTCCAATGTCGCCCCCGCCACTCCTGCGGCGCGAGCCGGTCTGCTGCCCGGATCGGCGATCCTTGAAGTGGACGGCAATCCTCCGCCGACGCTCGCCGCCCTGCTTTCCTCTCTGCGCAAGGCACCGGGCGAGAAGACCAAGCTGAAGGTGAAATCCCTCACCGCGCCAAAGCCGATCGAGGTCGAAATGGTCCACATCGCCGTGGAGGACAAAACCGTGACCGATGCCCGGCTCTTGGACGCAGCGGGCACCGGCTACATCCGACTGGCCTCATTCATGGGAAGCTGCGCCCGCGAAATGGAAGCAGCCCTCGACGAGCTGGAAGACAAGGGCATGAAGCGCCTAATTCTCGACCTGCGAGGCAATCCCGGCGGTGACCTTCACCAGACGGTGCAAATCCTCGGCCTGTTCCTTCCGCCAAATACCGCGGCCGTGACCACTCAGGGCCGCGGAGGCGTGGTCCAAGGCGAACCGCTCAAAACCCCCGAGCGCCAGCGCCGCAAGCGGGAGTATCCGATCGCCGTTCTCGTTGATCACATGTCGGCCTCGGCGTCCGAATTGACCGCCGGTTGCCTACAGGACCTCAGGCGCGCCACGATCGTCGGCGAGCAAAGCTACGGAAAGGGCTCGGTGCAAAACATCATCCCGATGGGAGGAGGCACCGCGCTCCGCCTGACCATCGCGACCTATCACACGCCTTCCGGCAAGACACCGCACCGGGTGGGCATCACCCCCGACGTGAAGGTGGAGTTCACCGATGCTGATCGTGAGAAGCTCGCGCTCTCGTTCCGCCGCTCCTCGCTCACAGCAGATGAGGCAAAGAAGCTCGAAGGATGGACCGACCCGGGCCTGAAGGCGGCGGAAGGGGTGAAGTGATTTGATGAAGTGGACGCGGCTGCGTTTGCTCCTCACTTCGCATCCGCTCCCACCACGCGCAACTGCGTGCAGAGCCACTGCGGGAGATCATCGATCTGGTAGCCGAGGTCGGCGTAGTAGGCGATAAAGCCCTTGTCCGGCTTCGGGCCGCTGGCGGTGATGGGTTGGCCTTCCTTCAGTTCAATCGGCTGCGATTCCCAGCGGGCCTTGCGGAAGTCGCGGGTACCGGAATGGGCGTACCAGAGACGGGCTTGCTCGGGCGCGGGGTCGGCGGTGATCGTGAGTTCCAGACTGCCATCAGGCCGAGTGCCGTGCTTCCAACTCAGCTTGGGCAGGGGCTTGCCGCTGAGCTGATAGCGGATGAAGGCGGAGACATTGTTGATGGAGCGGTCGGCATTGAGCTTCTTGCCTGCGGCATCGCGCTCGGTCAGGTCGTGGCCGGCGTTCGGAGTGTAGGAGATGTACTTCTCCCCGGGCAGGGCGTCCCAGTAGAGATTCAGCGCATCGGTGCTCCAATAAGGGTCATTGTTCCCCAGCACGATCAGCTTCGGCATGGTGAAGCGCTCGCGGTAGGTCCAGGGATCGACCATGGTCCAGAGATTATGGGCGCGCGGCGTGTCGGGAATCGGAACGAGGCCACGACTGGTGTAGGGCGAGATTTCCTCGCTGGTCCCACCGAGTGACTTCTGCTGGTGGGTGAGCTGTTCGCGCATGTTCAGCACGTCGATTACCATCGGTGTGATCGCCATCACGCGACGATCGCTGGCGGCGGTGAGCCATGTCGTCCAGCCGCGCTTGGAGCCACCGCCGACGATGAACTTCTCCACCGGTCCGCCCCACTCTTGCTTGCCGAACTCTTGGAGTGTATCCATGGCCTTGACCACGCTCTTCACCATCGGGAAGAGCAGCGGCCATGAGGAATCACCGGAGTCGAGATAACGGACGAAAGTCTCCGCGATGAGATGGTCCTCTCTCTTGCCCTCGAACAAGGGCTGATTCGGAACGCCGAGCAGGATCGCGACGGGGGCCTTGATCTTCGCCGCGAGGAGAGCCGCATACATCGCTTTTTGTTCGGAGGCGCTGCCACCTTCATTGAGCAGCAGCATCTTTTCGGTCGGCGCGTCCGTGGGCCGGACCACCAGCAGATCGTGAGTCCAGGGGATGCCCTGCCAGACCTGCGAGGCCAGTTTCAAGCGCCAGACCTTGGCAATGCCGAAGTCCTTGGAGTCCTCAAGCTTCCACCCGGAGTCCGGCTCGGCCTTGGCGATGTAGTTGGCCAAGTCCGCCGGGATCGCTGGCAGTTCCTTGGCTGAAGATAAGGCCGGCGCGCCGAGCAGCAGCGCGAGAGGGAGAACAAGCTTTCCAAGCAGACGCATCCACCATGCTAGCCGCCGAAGGCGATGGCACAAGCGGCAGATTTTTCGGCGTAAGCACCGGATTTCCCGGTGATTCTTTCCTTGGCACCTGGCACTTCTTCCTCGGAACCTCGCGGCGTGCTCCTGCTCGCACTCGAATCTTCCTGCGATGAAACCGCGGTCGCGATCCTGCGTGGCGAGCCGGGGCAGCCGGTGGAAATCCTCTCCTCCGAAATCGCTTCGCAGATCGAGCTCCATCGCCAATACGGCGGCGTGGTTCCCGAGGTCGCCTCACGAAATCACTCGCTGCACCTGCGACCGCTCGTTGAGCAGGCCCTGCAGCACGCAGGTGTATCGATCCATGACATCGACGCCTTCGCGGCAACCTCCGGCCCGGGACTCGCCTCGTCACTCCTGATCGGTGCCACCGCGGCGAAAGCCATGGCGGCCGCAGCAGGCAAGCCCTTCCTCGCCATCAACCACCTTGAGGGCCACCTGCTGTCGCCCTTCGTGGCGACCGGCGTGGTCCCACCACACCTCGCGCTGATCGTTTCCGGCGGCCACACGCTCCTGTTAGACGTGGTTGGCCCCGGCCGCTACGTGAAGCTCGGCGGCACTCGCGACGATGCCGCGGGCGAGGCCTTCGACAAGGTCGCCAAGATGCTCGGCCTTCCCTATCCCGGCGGACCCGAGATCGAAAAAACAGCGGCAGGCGGCGACAAGCAGGCCTTCGCCTTCCCGCGTTCGATGATGAGAGAACCGGGCTTCGACTTCTCCTTCTCCGGCCTGAAGACCGCCGTGCTCTACACGCTTTCCGAGCGCAATCCCGAGACCGGCAGCGCTCGTCCCGAGGAACTCGCCGACCTGTGCGCCTCCTTCCAGGAAGCCGTGATCGAAGTGCTCGTCACGAAAACGATCCGCGCCGCAAAGCATGCCGGGCGCAACATCATCGCCCTGTCCGGCGGAGTCAGCCTGAACAAAACCCTGCGGGCCGCCTTCGAAACCGCCTGCAAGAAACACGACCTGACACTGGCTACCGCCACCCCGGGCCTCTGCACGGACAATGCCGCGATGATCGCCTTCGCCGCCCTGCTACGGGCCTTCGAGGGCCACGCCTCGCCGCTGGATGCCGATATCGACCCGAATCTGTCCTTGGTCGCCGCCGGAAACGCCGGATGATCCAAGATGCTTGAGGCTGACGGAGATTGCGCTCATGTTAGCCGAAACCTTCGCATGGCTTATCGCACCATCATCTTCGATTTCGACGGCACGCTGGCCGACACGCTGGAAGACACCCGCCGGATCTATAACCTGATGGCGGCCGACTACTCGCTGCGCGAAATCTCGGCAGACGAGCTGCCAGGACTGCGGAGTTTCTCGTTGCTCGAACTGATCGACCATCTCGGCATCCCGAAGCGCCGGGTCCCCACCTTGCTCTCGCGCGGCACCTCGATGATGCGCGCCAATATCGCCCGCCTGCCGCTGATCCCGGGTATCGGCGGGATCATTCCCGAAATGCGGTCCCGCGCGAAGTCCTTCGGCGTGCTCACGTCGAATGCCGAGGAAAACGTCGATCTCTTCCTGAAGGCCCACGGGCTCCGCGAGCACTTCGATTTCATCTCGTCCACCTCGCGACTGACCGGCAAGTCCGGCCACCTGCGCGCGATTCGGAAGACCTTTTCGCTCCACTCGGCTGAAATGCTCTATGTGGGCGATGAGATCCGCGACATCAAGGCGTCCAAGAAAGCCGGCATCGACATGGCAGCGGTGACCTGGGGCTTCAACTCCGCCGAATCGCTCGCAGCGGAATCTCCGGCGCATGTGATCCATTCCCCCGGGGAACTTCTGAAGCTGGTGCCGGAAAGCTAAGAACTCGCCCGCGAGGTTTTCGCCGCGGCTGCGAATGACTGGCGACTTGGGATCTGACTGCCTCGCTGAGGCAAGAATTCAAGCCTGACTACAGCCGGCGGGGAGGCCCGGAGCGCCAATTTCAGGGTTCGACAATCCAGCCCCTCTTGCCAATCTGCCGGTCATGAACGAGCACCCCACCCCTCCCGAGCACGATCACGATCAAGAGCCGCACGATGAAGAAGCGTCAGCTTCAACCGCCGCCGAAAAGTCCGCTGTGGCTTTGCCCACCTCGGTGTTGGCACTCGGCTTCATCGCCATCGCGCTGGTCGGGGTGATTATCGCGATGACGATCAAGTCATCGCGGCCGGGGACGGCAACTGCCGCGGCGAGCGAGGAAACCGACCCCGCCATGCGTGAAGCCAAGGCGAAGATGCAGATGCTCCAGACCAGCGTGAATCAAGAGCGCACCAAGCTCGGCCTCTCGCCGCTCTACGGCCAGACCACTGAATCGGCGGAAGCCGTGGCCGCTCGCATCACGGAGGACGCCGCGACCCTCGTCGATATGGCCAAGGGCGTGAAGGATCTCATCGCCCGCAAGGACGCCGAACTCGACCAGCGAACCAAGGAGTGGACCGACGCAGTGAAGCTCCAAGGCGTGCTCCGCGAACAAATGAACAGGCTCCAGGCCGAACTCAACAAGGCCCTGATTGATGGCTCCGACGCCACCGGCCTGCGCACGCAGCTTGAGGCCGCCAACAAGCGCATCATTTCCCTCGGCGATGAAATCCGTCGTCTCAGCCAAGGTTCCGGAGCACTCGCCCAAATCACGGCCGAGCGCGATGATCTCCGCGCCCGCGTCGCCGAACTCGAGTCCCGCCTTTCCCAAGCCACGCTCTTCGCCGGTTCCGAAAGCGAACTGCTCAAGGATGCCGTGGCGCTCTTCCGCAGGCTGCGCGAGCTTGAGAACAAGCCGGACTCCGAAATCGCAACTGCCTATAGCCAATTCGGCGCTCAACTGGGTGCCAACGTCCTCGATAAGATCGACTTCCCCACCGGGGTCTCGGATGTCGCTCCAGAACTCCACGACAAGATCGCCAGTTTCCCCGCTCAAGCTCCGGACAATGCTCTGCTGGTCGTCATCGGCTACGCTTCCGAGACCGGCAATGTGGATGGCAATCGCACTCTATCCTCCGAACGTGCCACTGCGGTGGCCCGCATTCTCGATCAGGCGAAGAAGCCCGGCCAGCGGGTGCAGGCCGTGTATCTCGGTCAGACCGATCGCTTCGGCTCGAAATTCCCCGAGCGCAACCAGATCAGCGAGATCTGGCAGATTATCCCGAGGAGCGACGACAATAGCAGCAGCGACAGCACCCCGCCGCCGCTCCGGCCATTGCCGCCCATGCCCGGCCAGTGATCGTTATTGTGCCGCGGGCCGCACCATGCCCGCGGCGCAGCCGCCTTTGGACTGCTGTGATTCTTCGCAGCTTTTGAATGACGAAAGCGGCTGAGGTCTCCCGGTGGGACGTAGCGATCCCGAAAGCCCGGTTCGTTTCCATCCGGGGAAGCCACACTCACCCTGCACTCGAAAGCTGCGAAGGATCGCAGCAGTCCAAGGGCCTTCGGCGACCAAGGTGCGGCCCCTGTCGATTTCCTTAGAGCCCGCTCGCCTTGATCTCGGAGAAGGAAGCCGCGTGCTTCTCGCCCTTGGTGCAATAGCGGCGGACGCCGATCATGCCGGAGCGGAAGCTGTCGTCGGTCACCTCGATCTTCGGTTCATCGAGGTCTCCCGCATAGACACGGATGACCGAGCCTTCGGCCTCGATTCGAATCGGAGTCGCTTCACCGGCTTTCACCGTGAGCGGCACCGACTTGAGCGGCATCCAGCGATTGTCGGCCTTGCCGAGCACGAGTTCGTTCTTCTCCGCGCTGATGCCGGCGTAGTAACCGCGGTAGCTATCCATGCCGGGGAACGCTTCGCTGGCGCGAAAGAGGAGGCCGGCATCACCTGCTTCACTCAGGGTGACCTTGGCATCGTAAACGAAGTCCGCGAAATCGGTGTAGGGCATCACGGCCTTCGCCCCCACCACGCCACCGCTACCCGAGTGAGCTTCCGCAGACGTGTGAAGCGCACCATCGCGAATGTACCAACTCCCTCCGTAGGTGACCCAGCGGTCGAAGGTGCCCTTGCTAAAGTCGGCGACATACGACTGCGGCGGAACCACCGGCTTGCCGATCACCGGGAAGCTGGTGACGCGCAGCATGCCCGCACCGAAGGGAACGAGTTCGATCTTCTCCTCCGGCTCTTCCGAAGCCACCGGGCTCACCGGCGGATCAAGCGCCACCAAACCACTGTGCGCCATTTTCCAAGACGGCACCTTCTTCGCGCGAGCGATGAGTGTGATCGGCGATTTGGTGCGGGAAAACGGCTGATCTGGCAACGCAGTCGTCTTGACCTCGAACGACGCAGCCGGATTCTTCTCATCGACCACGAGGCCATAATTCCAAGGCGACTCGGGATAGAACTCCAGCGAGTCAAAGCCGGATACCTTGCTCTTCTCGAAAGCTTCGATGCGTTGCTTGATCGCGAGTGAGTAGACCAGCGGCCCGCGATGAACCGTAACGCTGTCATTCAGGCCGCGCTGCAGCTTCACCTTCATCGGCAGCTTCAACACGACTTCGTCCCCTTGCTTCCACGTGCGCTGGATCTTCGCGAAGGTGCCGGCCTTTGGTGCAGGCTCGACCTTGCCATTGACCTCGATCGTGGCGTCGTCACACCAGCCGGGAATGCGCAGCGAAAGCGGGAAGGCCACTTCTTTCGGAGCAGCGATACGAAGTCGCACGGTATCGCCGAAGGGATAGGTGGTTTCCGAGCGAAGCTTCACCTTGGTGCCATCTCCGACGACGGCGCTCACCTCGGTCGGCGCATGCGCGATCACCGCGAGCCCCTTGTCCGGCGTGGCAGCCCACGAGTTCTGCACGAACTTCGGCCAGCCCATGTGGAAATTGTAACAGCAGCACTGGAAGCCTGAGATCGGCGATGGTGTCGCGCCATTGGCGTAGTCCTGGTCGAAGCCCTTGCCCCCGCGCTTGGAGATGACCTGGTTCGGGATGCAGTAGTAAACGTGCTGGTGAATGTTCTCCGTGATCGATCCCGGCAGCGCATTGAAGGCCATCCGCTCGAGGCTATCGGCCGCGGCCACCTCTCCGGTCACGCGAGTGACGCTGGCGTCGCTGAGCATGCGCTCGACGATCGAGCAGAGCTCGATGCCCTGCGTGGTGGAATTGCCCGCGAGGAATTCGCTGCCCGCATTGATGCCAACGGCCGTGCCGTGGTCACGGTCGAGATTCGCGACGCCGAGATTATACGCATCGCGGTCCTCGGCCTTGCCGGAGCGCAGTGAATAGACAGCCGGCATCTTGATCGCCTGCGGGACGTTGACGTTGTGGCGCGGCTGGAAGCTGCGATCGACCTCGACGAACTTGTTGTTCGTGAGGATGTCGGTCCACGGGTAGGCCTGCTTCGCGAGCTTGTCGGACAGGGTCAGCAGGGACTCATCGCCGGTGCGATTGTAGAGCCAGAAGACCGTCTCGATATCATCGCCAGCGCGAGACTTGCCCCAGTCGCGCAGCGGACGGGCATCGAGGCCCGAATTCATGAACTTGTAGTACTTCGTGAGAAAGGCAATCACCCGCTCATCGCCGGTGGCCTCGTGGAAATCGCGGAGCAGGTGATTCACCACCATGCGCGGCCACCAATCGTCGTTGTTCGCCGGACCGTAGAAGCCGTCCTCGCGTTGGCTCTTGAGAATAGCGTCGCACCACTTCGTCGCCTCTGCTTTCTGCTTCTCGTCGTCCAATCCCCACGCGAGCGAGATCAAGCCCTTGAGATAGTAAGGACCCTTTTCCCAGTTCTCGCCCGTCCCGCCGCGCCACGCGCTATTCGGACTGACCGCCTCCAGAAGCTCCGAGGCATGTCCGGTCAATCCATCGCGCTGGAGCTCGAGCTGATGTTTCAGCCATCCCTGTGGCTTCACACTGCCCAGCGGCAGAGCCGTGAAATGCCCGGGGTCGAGCGGCGCACGGTTCGGGGCCGGTGGGGTCGCGGAGTCGGCGAACGCGACCAGGCTGAGCACGGCCAAGGGCGCTGCCGCAGCGAAGAAGATGACGTTTCTCATGGATGGGCTTGGGTTACGACGCGAGCCTGGCCATTCTCGCGCCGAATTCAAACATGTTCCATATTTGAATTTTAAGAGTCAAGCCGACGCTTGAGGATAGACCAGATCAGGCCGCCGACCACATACGCGCTGCCACAGGCAAGCGTCACCGGAATCGAAGTGGTCAAGTGAAGCGCGGCCCCGGCAGCTGCGCCCAGAGCGAAGGCGGAGGAAAGCAGGAGTGGAGTGGTGATCTTCCAGCTCTCGATCGGGTGCCCGCGCAGTCGCATCCCTAGAAGCTGGCCCAGATCGGTAAGCAGTCCGGTGATGTGGGTGGTCCTCAGCACCAGCCCGCGGTAGCGCGTGGCGAGCGCGTTCTGCATCCCGCAAGCCCATGCTGCGAGGAAGCAAGCCCACAGTACCGACACCTTCAGCAAGGGGTGACAAATCATCAGCAACAGGCCGACGAACATGACCGAGCGTCCATAGGGCCTGCCGAGCTGGAGATTCGGATGGTGGATAAAGAAGCCAGCCGTCGCCGCGCCGCCAACGAAGCCCACAAGCGACAAGCAAAGGATCGCAGCCTCATGCGACCAGCGGCCACCCGCCCTCAATGCCTCCACCGTGATCCGCGACAGGTCTCCGGTCAGGTGGCTGACGGAAACACCCACTCTCAACATGAAGTCGGCATTCACCGCAGCCGCCAGAAAGGCGAGGATGCAGCCACCGAGCAGCACCCAGCCCGGCCGTGCCTGGACCGGCTTTCCACTCATCGCCCGCTGGTGGCCTCCACGACGGAAGCATCGTGAAATCAGCGCTCTCCGACAAGAAAACGAACCGCATCACGACCTGATTTTCCCTTGCCCCGCGCGGGCCGGTGGCCGCTACTCGCGCCGTGATTCCGAACGTCCTTGCCGAACGCTACGCTTCCCCTGCCCTGCAAGCCATCTGGTCCGCCGAGGGCCGCATCGTGCTGGAGCGCGAGTTCTGGATCGCGGTGATGAAGGCCCAGCGCGACCTCGGCCTCGACATTCCCGCCGAGGCGATCACCGCGTATGAGATTGCCAAGGACTCCGTCGATCCCGGCTCGATCATGGCGCGCGAGCGTGTCACCCGCCACGACGTGAAGGCGCGCATCGAGGAATTCAACGACCTCGCCGGCCACGAGCACATCCACAAGGGCATGACCTCGCGCGACCTCACGGAAAACGTGGAGCAGCTCCAAGTCTGGCGCTCGCTGCTGGCGATCCGCGACAAATCGGTCGCCGTGCTCGCCCGCCTGAAGAAGCGCGCCGAGCAGTGGAACGACCTCGTCATCACCGCCCGCACCCACAACGTCGCCGCTCAGCCGACCACGCTTGGCAAGCGCATCGCGATGTTCGGCGAGGAAATGCTCTCCGCCCACCACGCACTGGAAGACGTCATTGCCCGCTACCCGGTCCGCGGCTTGAAGGGCGCCGTCGGCACCCAGATGGACCAGCTTTCCCTCTTCAATGGCGACGCCGCGCAGGTCGCCGAGCTGGAGCAAAAGGTCGTTACCCACCTCGGCATGCCGGCGGTGTGGACGAATGTCGGCCAAGTCTACCCCCGCTCGCTCGATTTCCGCGTGGTCGCCGCGTTGACCGATCTCGCCAGCGGCCCTTCTTCCTTCTGCCGCACGCTGCGCCTGATGGCCGGCCACGAGACCGCCAGCGAAGGCTTCGCTCCCGGCCAGACCGGCTCGAGCGCCATGCCGCACAAGATGAACTCCCGTTCCTGCGAGCGTGTGAACGGCTTCCATGTGATCTTGAAGGGCTACCTCGCCATGGCCTCGGGCCTCGCCGGTGACCAATGGAATGAGGGCGATGTCTCCTGCTCGGTCGTCCGCCGCGTGATGCTGCCGGATGCCTTCTTCACCATCGACGGCCTGTTCGAGACCTACCTCACCGTCCTCGACCAGATGGACGCCTATCCGGCGGTCATCGGAAAGGAAAACGCCCACTACCTGCCCTTCCTGATGACCACCACGATCATGATGGAAGCAGTGAAGGCCGGAGTCGGCCGCGAAACCGCGCACAAGGCGATCAAGGAGCACGCCGTCGGCACCGTGAACGACCTGCGTGCCGGCAAAACCACCGTCAACGACCTCGTAGAGCGCCTCGCCAACGACGAGCGTATCCCGATGGACCGCGCCCAACTCGCCGCCATCGTCGCCGCGGGTGAAAGCAATGCCGGCGCCGCCCAGGCACAGGTCGCCACCTTCGCGAAAGCGGTGGCCGCCCTCGAAGCCGCACATCCGGCAGCCGCAGCCTACTCGCCGGGCTCGATCCTCTGATCGATCACTCCCCGGATTCAGGAAAGTTTCGCTCACGTGGCCGTTTGACCCGGTAGGTCACTCGGCCGCCGTTTGCCTCGCGCAGCGGGTCGAAGACCATGTCCATCCCGACATCCTTAATCTCGCAGACCACGGCCAGCAGCTCGCCGAGCCGCCCCTTTGGAAAGCCGCGTTCCTTGAACCACGAGAGGTACTCCGGCGGCAGGTCATAGATCGGCATCCCCCGCGGCGGCACACCAGCCGGGCCATACTTCCCAAACGGCATCCGCATCTTCCCGATCTCACCGAGCAGGTTACGGAAGTCCTCGCGTTCGATATCGGTCACGCCGCCACTCTACACCGCCTTTGCGGAAACAAAAAAGCGGGAAGCCCCGGAGAGCTTCCCGCTTTGGGAAAAACTGAAGTCGACGCTTAGCGGCTCGCGGTGGCGGCCGCCTTCGGTGCGTGGTTCTTGAGCGCAGTCTCCGACTCGGTGTCGAACCACTTGCGGAAGGCCTTGTCCTCGACCACTTCCATCTGACCGACCATGTCACCGTGCTTCTCACCGCAGAGCTGGGCGCAGACGACGGAGGTTTCCAAGGTTTTGGTCGGCGTGAACCACATCGGGATCTCGCGGCCGGGGATGGCGTCCTGCTGGATGCGCATCGGAACGATCGCGTAGTTGTGGATCACATCGTTGGAGGTGATGTTGAGGATCGCCGGACGGCCCTTCGCAATCTTGAGGTTGGACGCGACGAAGTCGTCCTGGGCGTTCGGATCATTCAGGTCGAGTGCCACGTCGTTGTTGGCGGTGCGGACCAGCGGATTGATGCGGCCGAACTTTCCGTCCTTGCCGGGGTAGTGATAGGTCCAGCCGAACTGCCAGCCGATGACGCGGACGCGCACGGGATCCTGCTTCTGCACGGTCTGCCACGTGTCGGTGCGCTCTTTCCAGAGCGGGAACGCGAAACCGAGCAGCAGCACGGCCTCGATGATGACCACCGCGATTTCCAAGTGGCTGGAGATGTGGTTGCGCACGCCGTGATACGACGCCTTCGGGTGGACCGAGGCGCGGAAGCGGATCAGGCAGAAGGCGAAGAAGAAGAACCAGCCGGCACCGAGCGCGACCATGAACCAGTGAACCACATCAATGAGGTGATCCACCCGGCCGCCATGGGCTGAGAAGTTTTCGGAGATGCTGAGAAGTTTTGAAGGGCTCATTGAAAAGGGAAAGCGTCAGCGAGTGGAAGCGGAAGCGGTGGGCAGGTCGGCGTGCACGTCATCGCGCAGCTCGGGATCGAGCCCGGCATCGCTGCGGCGGATCAGTCGAATCATGAAGAAGATCACGCCACTGAGCATCGGCAGAATCACACCAAGCATGAAGAGAATCGACCAGCCGGCGGCGTTCGGGCCGTCGTCCTGGAAGTTCACCGCGCAGGTGGCGCAAGCAAGGAAGGTATCGATCATGGCCGTGTCGCTTTAGAGGACGATCTTGCGGACCTTTTTGTAGAAGCAGACGCCGTAGACCGGCATGACCACCGCGCAAATGGCGCTGACCACTCCGAGACCCGTGATGGTGCCGGTCCGGTCCGTCGCAAACGCGAAAGCCCACACGGCAAGGAACACGAAGAGCAGCGTGCTCACCGTGACGAAGACAATGTGGAAGGTGCGGAGCGACATGGCGACGGGACGTCAGTTATGAGGAAATTGCTTCAGCGTGTCCGAACCGGGGACACCGTTGCTGAAACCATTGTAATGGATCGGGTCGGTTTCCGCGAGGGCAGTTAGCGCAAGGAGGCAGATCGCGGCGATGATGCCGAAGCCGAAGAGCCAGTAAATCAGGCGCTTCTCGTGATTGAGGTGCATGAAGATCGCAGCAACGAGCGAGGCCTTCACGGACGCGATCAGCAGGCCGAGCACCATGTCGGCGGTGTCGAAGCCGTGCTTGCCGACGTCGAGCTGCGGGATGGAGGCCACTGCCACGGTGAGGCCGGTGCCGCAGAAGAGCACGAGGCCAATGAACTTGTAGAGGCGGAGCGACTTCTGGATTGCTTCAGGAGAATCGGCCATGGATGCGGGAATCTGAGATTTGGGAAATCTGAATTATGAAAGCCACCAAGAGCTTACATCAAATACAGGATCGGGAAGAGGAAGATCCAAACCAAGTCCACGAAGTGCCAGAACAGGCCGCCGACTTCGACGCGATTGGCCAGCCATTCGGGATTGGAGAGATACATCTTCTTGCCGCAGAAGAGGTAGTAGGCGAGCACCAGCGCACCACCGATGACGTGCAGGCCGTGCAGACCGGTCATCGTGAAGTAAATCGCGTAGTAGGTATTCCATGCCGGCGCGAACTTCGAGGCGAACAGCACTTGGTCGCGAGGCACTTCGAGGTGCGGGAAGGTGCGCGTGTGGTAGTCGGGGCCGAAGAAGTTTTCCTTCGGGTTCTCCGACACCTTCGGCATCGCATACTTCGACGGGTCGATCTGCACGCTGGCGAGATCGGTGGTCATATAGTAGGCCATCTCCTGCCAGCCGATGCGGTACTTGTCCTTCTCGGTCGGCACCTTGCCTTTGCTGGCGAGCAATTCAGTTAGCTGGCCCAGAGCCTTCTGCTGCTTCTCCCAGACTTCAGCCAGCTCGTGGTTTTCCTTGAGCAGCCAAGACTCCTCGATCGCCTTCTCAATCGCGGCCTCATCGTGATGGCCGACCTTCTCGGTGACCTTCATCGCGAGGTGGCGGAAGTCGATGGCATCGACGTAGTGGAAGCCCATCGGGCTCTCAAGCAGCTTGCCGGTCAGGGCGGTGCCGTCGCGCAGGTTGCCACTCGCTTCCTGAATGTCACGCGGGGCAAAGCGGAAGATGACGGGCGGCTTCACTTCGAAGGCAATGGCCGGAAGCTCGGGCATCAGATCCTTGGCGATGGCGGCATCGTCGACCTTCACATTCGGAGCGAGATCCGAGTCACGCTTGCCTGGATGAGCTGCATGCTCTTTCTCCCATGCCTCGCGCAAGCTGTCGGTGCGCAGCGCCTGGTTATTACGGTGGCCGGCCAAGTGAGCCTGCTTGATGTCGTCCAGCAGCTTGAGATCGAGCTTGGTGCCCTTCTCGAAGACGACCGGCTTGCCGCGGGAAGTCTGGAGTTCCAGCTTGGCCGCCAGTTCGATGGTCGCTTTCTCCTCCGCGGCGTGGGCGATCATCTCCTCCACCCACGGCTTGTGGTAGCGGACGGTATTGAAAGTGATCTGCGAGGTCTCGTAGTTGATGACGTTCTCCTCGATCTTCTTGCCGTTGTGATCGAGGGCGAAGTCTGCGTCCGAGGGATCGTGGCCGTGTTCGACGTGAACGCCTTCCTTCACCACGTTGCCAAGGTGACCTTCCACGACCGCGTAATCCTTGGTGCGGAGCGCCTGGTGGTGGAACTTCACGTTGTACTCGATGCCCTTCAGGCCCATGAAGATGAAGGAGCAGATGACCGTGATGGCCATGTAGACCTGGAACTTGCCCCACTGGCGCATCTTGAGCGATGCCCACGCGAAGACCACGGTGACCGACGAGGCGATCAGCACGAAGGTGTTGATAAGGCCCGGCAGCACCGGAAGCGTGCGCTCCGGCCATGGATAGTCCGCGCCGAGGCGCAAGAAGATGTAAGCCGAGAAGAAGCCGCCGAAGAGCATGACTTCCGACGCGAGGAACAGCCAGATCGCGATCTTCGAGTTGAAGAGACCCGTGTCCTTGCGCGGGGTGACGATGTAGGGGATTTCCATTGGGAAAAGGAGCTGGTTTTCAGTGCCAAGTTTTCAGGCTTGAGACCGAATCGTCAGTGAGCGGACGGGGTGGTGGGTTTCTCGGCGGGAGCGTCGCTATCGCGCTTCGGCTCTTCCCACTGCGGCAGGTAGTCGTCGTCGCAATCCGGACGGCTGTATTCGTACGGGCCGCGGTAGACGGCAGGCTCGGTGAGGAAGTTGCCGTGGCCCGGAGGCGTCGGCGTGGCCCACTCGAGGGTGGTGGCGTGGTATGGATTGTCGCTTTCGACCTTGCGGCCGATCTTCCACGCGCTGAAGAGGTTGATGACGAACGGCACCTGAGCTAAGGCCATTGCCCATGCGGCCATCGACATGACGATGTTCAGGTCGATGTGCTTGTCCACCACTTGGGCGAACACGTCGGCTGCGTTCTTGGCGTTGGCGAGGTAGGCGTCACCACCGTTGTACCAGCGGCGGTGGAAACCAGCCATCCCCTGCGTGAGCATCGGGAAGAAGATCAGGTTCATGCAGATCAGGCTTGGCCAGAAATGCAGGTGAGCCAGGAAGTTGCTCATGTGGCGACCGGTGATCTTCGGATACCAGTGATACACGCCGGCGAAGAGGCCGAAGAGAATACCCGGGGCCACCACGTAGTGGAAGTGGCCGATCACGTAGTAGGTATCGTGCAGGTGGAGGTCCACCAGGTTGAAGGCCAGCGGAAGGCCGGTGAGACCACCGATACCGAACATCGGCAGGAAGGCGCAGGCCCAGATCATGGCCGGCGTGAAGCGGATCGAGCCGCCCCACAGCGAGATGATCATCGAGGTCAGCAGGATCACCGACGGGATCGAGATCAGCACCGTGGTGGTCTGGAAGAAGGTCGAAACGACCGGGCCCATGCCGGTGAGATACATGTGGTGCGCCCACACGACGAAGGACAGGAAGCCCAGCGTCAGCACGCCATAGACCATCGCCTTGTAGCCCCACAGCGGACGACGGGTATTGACCGGAATGATTTCCGCAACGCAAGCGATGGCAGGCAGCAGGAGGACGTACACCTCCGGGTGACCGAGGAACCAGAACAAGTGCTGGAACAGCAGCGGCGAACCACCGCCGGAGAGATCGGCGAAGCCTTCCTTGGCCGAATACAGGCCGGAGGGCATGAAGAAGGACGAGTTCGTCACCCGGTCCATGAGCTGCATGATGCCGGCGGCTTCCAGCGGAGGGAAGGCGAGCAGGAGCAGGAAGCCCGTCACCAACATCGCCCAGACGAAGAAGGGCATGCGCATCCAGGTCATGCCACGGGCGCGCAGGTTGATGATGGTGGTGATGAAGTTCACCGAACCGAGCAGCGATGAGGAAATGAGCAGCACCAGGCCCAACAGCCATTGCGTCTGACCGGCCAACCACTGGTTGACGATCTGACCGTCAGCGAAACCGGCGAGCGGCGAGTAGTTCGTCCAGCCGGACTTGGCGGCACCGGACTCCATGAAGAAGGAGGCGCACATCACCACGCCACCGAGCAGGTAGAGCCAGTAGCTGGTCATGTTCAGCTTCGGGAAGGCCATGTCGACCGCACCGATCTGCAGCGGTGTGACATAGTTGCCGAAGGCACCGAAGCCGAGCGGCACGATGCCAAGGAACACCATGATGGTGCCGTGCATGGCGCCGAACATGTTGTAGGTCTCACCCGTCACCTTGCCATCCGTGAGCCAGCGGGCCTTCCAGTTGTCGGAAAAGACCCAGCTCATCCACTCCGGCAGCGGCTGGTGCGGATAGGCGATGCTCCAGCGCATCACCATCATCAGGTAGAAGCCGAAGGCCAGGAAGGCCATCGCCGTCAGACCGTACTGGATGCCGATCATCTTGTGATCGGTCGAGAACACGTACTTCGACCAGAAGCCGGGGTCGTGGTGGTGATCGTCGTGGCCGTGACCGTGATCGTGGTCTGCGGCGTGGGCGTGGGCGCTCATGCGTGAAAAAAGTTAAAGGCTGAAGTTACTTGGCTTCCGCCGGTTCAAGGGTGATCGGATCGACCATCATCTTGGCATCGATGGGTTCGCCCGGAAGGTTCTTCTTGTGATCGGCATTCAACTCATCGCCGGTCATGGGTGCGCCAGCTTTGGCGCGCTTGCTGGAGATTTCCAACGCGGCAACGCCCATCTCCTTGGTCACCACGTCTGCGGCGTTGTTGCCGAAGGAGTGACGGACGAAGTTCATGAGGTGGGAAAGGTCCTCGCCATTCAGGCCGGCGGCCTGGGACGGCATCACGCCGAAGGTCTTGCCGCTGGAGGTCGGGCCGGTGAGACCATTGAGGATGACCATGGCGAAGCGCTCATGCTCGCCATTGACCCACTCGGAGCCGGCGAGCGACGGGTAGCTGGCTCCATCGCCTTTCCCATCGGCACCGTGGCAACCGGCGCACTTGGAATAAATCTTCGCACCCTTCTTGATCGAAGCGGTGAGGTAATCGGTCGGCGGCAGCTTGGCATCATCGCCATCACTTGGGATCACGCGGACGTAGTCTTCGCGAGTGATGTCCTTGTAGGAGAAGAGCGTGCCGGCCTTGCCGAGCGTCCAACCGGCAGCGAGCAGCGGGACGGCGCACAGCATGAGCACCCAGAGCGAGACCGGCTCGGCTCCGTTCTCCTTGAGTTTGGACTCACGGGAAGCAGCGGCGGCACCACGGACCACGCGCTCGTGGGCTTCGGTGACGTTCACCGATTCCTCGAGGTCAGGCTTGGAAGGATCGATCATCTCGGACAGGGAAAAAACGGTTCAGCCTTTCGGGGCGGCGGCAGCAGCGGGAGCGGCGGCCGGTGCAGCCGGGACGGCCGGCTTGGAAGCAGGAGCGGGATTGATGGCCTTGGGCAGCGCGTCATCGCGCTTGAGCGAAAGCAGGTAGCTCACCAGCGATTCCGCCTCAGGGGTCGGGACGATGGCGTGGCCTTCCTTGGTCGGTACCGCGAGAGCGTCGGCCGGAGTCTGACCGGTGATCGCCTTGTCCTCGAAGAGGAACGGGAACGACGGACACTTGGAGGTCGAGAGCTTGGGATCCAAGCGCGGGTTGTAGAGGTGCAGGTAGAGCCAAGCCTTCGGGTCGCCATTGGCTTCCTTCACGTAGCTCTGCACGCGAAGGCCAACGTTGGACAGGTCCGGACCAAGGCGGGACACGCCGATCTGCGCGAACTTCTCGCCCTGATAGTCGAACACGTTTGATTCACGGCGAGTGTCGCCGCGGGTTTCGTCGGTCTTGACGCCACCCCAATCAGCGCGGCCGAGATCATTGCCGGCATCAGTGGTGCGGACCACCTGCGTGTGGCAGAGGTAGCAACCGTTGGAGGCATAGACCTCGGCACCATTGCGCACGCGGCCGGTACGCTTCGGGAAATAATTGCCGGTCTTGCCATCGGCTGCCTCGTCGAAGGCCACCGGCTTGACGTCGCGCATCAGAAAAAACGGCACGACCACCACGGACGCCCAGGCAATGCCGAAGGCGAGGGTGAGACCGATTGCGAAGGAGCGGAAGGTCATGGAAGCGAAATTTGAATTCCTTAGTGGGAATGGGCGTGAGCGGAGGCGGAACCAGGGCCGCCGTTGTCGATGTCACCCTCGGGGCCGTGGGTCGCATCGTGCAGGTCATCATGATGGCCGTGACCAAGCAGGGTCGGGTGCGACGAGCGGCGGCCGAGGCGCAGCCACATCAGCGCGAGGTGCACGAAGAACCAGATGTTCGAGAAGAGCAGGAAGCACCACGACAGGGTGGTGGCGATAGCATACGGGTAGGAGTAGGTCATCGCATTCTCCCACGGCTGCTTGAAGTCTTCCTGCGCGTGGCCCTGCATCAGGCCGCCGAAGACCGCGACGAGCGCGATGGTCACGACGCCGTAGACCGAGAGGAAGAAGTGCATCTTGATCAGGCGGCTGGAAAGCCACTCACGGCGAGTCACGCGCGGCACCACGAAGTAGATCATGCCGAAGGCGACGAAGCTGAAGAAGCCGTAGAGGGCGAGAATGTCGAAGCCATACTGGGAGAGCGAGAACTGGCTCAGCGGCAGGAAGGACGGGACATTGAGGAAGGTGGCGGCAAAGCCGGTCACCAGCAGGCCGAACAGGCCGGCGACGGTGAAGCGCAGCGACGGGCTATTCACCACGGTCTCGCGCGCGCCAGCTGCGGTCTTGAGCAGGTTGACCGCGACGGCGATGCACGGGATCGCCACAAGGATGGTGGCAGCGGCACCGAGATAAGGCAGGAAGTTCGGGATCGGCGCACCGGCCAGCTTTTGCATGCCGGCCCACGGGGCGATGATCGCGAGCGACCAAAAGCCAAGGGAGGACAGCGTGTAGCTATAGACCGGACGACCGGTGACCTTCGGAACGAGGTAGTAGGCAGCAGCCACACCGGCCGGCAGGAAGAAGAGGAACAGCAGCGCCGAGCGATACCAGGCATTGATCGCCGCAGCCATCAGCGGAGAACCGGAGAAGCCATGCACAAAAATGTGTGCGGTGGCGAAGACCCACGGAAACCAGATCAGCGCGGCCAGGATGTACCACTGGGAAATGAAGACGTGACCGGCAGGGCGGACCTTGAACTGGACCATCGACCAGATCGCGATCGCGGCGTAGGCGAGCAGCATCGGCACCCAGGCGAAGACCGGCATTTCCATCCATGGGATGCCGGTGCTGTTACCGGAGAGAATCCCAATGATGCCGAGCGAAACGGCGAAGTTCCAGACGTGCCCGGCGGTGAGGATCAGTCCAGCAGCGCGGCACTCCTGGCGCGACAGGCGGGCCATCAGCCAGACCAGGAAACCAAAGGCAGCTTGGCAGCCCCAGCCGTAGATCAGCGCATTCATATGCGCCGGCTGCACGCGACCGTAAGTCAGGAACGAGCAACCGCTGAGGAAGTCAGGACTGTGGACCTTGGCCGACGAAATGATGCCGAGCAGGATGGCCACGGCCAGCCATGCGGCCCCGCTGGTGAAGAAGAACATCACCGGGTGGCGCAGCGAGCGGTCGATCTCCGCGCGGCGGATCGCGTCGGAAGTCTGGGATGAAGCGGCGGACATGGAGAGAAAGGGGAAAGGATCGGATCAGGGCTTGATCAGGTCGGCTTCGGTAAGCATCGGCTTGCCGAGTTCCGAGCGGAGCATCTTGACCTGCTCCGGAATTACCGGTGCGGCCTTGTTGCCAAAGCTGTTACGAATGAAAGTGAGGACCGCCGCGATCGTTTCGTCGTCCTGGGTCGCGATGATTGGAGTCATCGGCGCGAGCGGCGTGTAAACGGCGCCCTTCAGATGGATCGGGCCTTGGAGGCCGCGGAACTGGATGCGGATAAGGTTAGAAACCGGGCCGGTAACCCACTCGGAGCCGGCAAGCGCAGGACCCACCGGACCGCCTTCACCGGCCGGACCGTGGCAAGCCATGCACATGGCGAATGTCGCTTGGCCCTTGGCCATCACGGCGGGATCGATCGCGGTGTCAGCAGCAGGCGTGAGCTTGTCCACGGGACCCAAATCTGGACCGGCCTGATTCGCCTTTTCTTCGGCAATCTTTCCGCCCGGAACAATCTGGGCATCGTTTTGAACCGCAGCAGGCTTTTGCGAAACCAGCGAGCTACCAAGGGAAGCGAACACGTCATGCGGCGGCACTTGGACCGTCTTGCCCTTTTCCACTTCCTTGTAGGCGAAGCCTGCCTTCTGCGCTTCATCGACGGTCTTGCGAACGTCGTAGCGCTTGGCGGCTGCGGCTTCTTCCAGCGGGTTGTGCTCCGAGGTGTCCGAGGAGAACAACTTCAGGGCGAGCACGATCACGCCGAAGAGCGAGAAGACACCCAGCGCCCAGAGGAAGGCGGAGAAGCGGGACAGAGGATTGTCGCTGGTCGAGGACATGGGAAAGGGCAGGTGGGTCCGTTCAGTTCGAGACGTTGGCGGACTCGAGGATGCGCGGGTCGCGGTGCGGGTAGGTCGCGGTCTGCGTCAGGGCGCGCAGGTAGAAGAAGATGAAGCCGGAGCCCACGGCGATGAATGCGAGGATGTCGCCCCAGAAGGCGCCGGGAACCGAGGTGGTCACGTGAAGGAAATTCGACAGGCGCTCATCACCGGCGAAAGCCATGCCGTAGAGCGAAACCGAGCGCTCCGGGATCGTGATGATGTAGTGATCCAACACGTGCATCGCGAGCGTGTAGGCACCCATGATGGCCAGCAGCTTCGGGTTCTTCTTCAGCCATGCCTGGAGCAGGATGACGAAGGGAATGACGAAGTGGCAGAAGACCAGTGCGATGCTCGCAGTGTTCCACCCGCCGGTGTTGCGAACGAGGAACCAGGAGGTTTCCTCGGTGATGTTCGCATACCAGATCAGGAAGAACTGCGAGAAGGCGATGTAGGCCCAGAAGATCGTGAAGGCCAGAAGCAGCTTGCCCATGATGTGGTAGTGCTCTGGACCCGTGACGTGCTTGAGGTAACCGGCCTTCTGCATCAGCGCGGCGGTGATGATGATCACGGCCATCGAGTTCAGCGCAGCACCGGCGAAGATGTAGACACCCCACATGGTGGAGAACCAGTCGTAGCGCATGCCTTGCAGCCAATCGATGGCGGCGAAGGTGATGGTAATCGCGAAGATGATCAGCGTGTAGGTCGAGTGGAAGCGCGCCTTGAACAGGTTCTTCGTGGTCGGATTCGGATCCGTGTCTTGGTTCGTCGAGAACTTGCGCAGCGTGCGGATCACCAGGCCGAGGCCGATGAAGTAGAAGAAGAAGCGCACGTACCACGCCACCTTGTTCATGTACCACAGCTTGTTCGCGAGCAGGCCTTCGTGATCGGCCATCAGCGCGTCCTTCAGCGACTTGCTGCCGTAGAAGCCGCCGAGAAAGCCATCGAAGTAGCCGGCGTGATGATTCGCCGCAGCGGCGGAGTGAGAATTCATCCACTCATAGAGCCACTGCTGGACCTGCGGAAACAGGAGCGGCGCGGCGAAAATGAACATGAACGGGAACACCGAGCCGAGGTTCTCCATGATGCGGCGGACCGAAGTCCCCCACCCCGAGTTGGAGACGTTGTGGAGCAGCGTCCAGAAGCAGCCACCGGCAGCCAGCGTGAAGAAGAAGAACATCGCGAACAGCCACGAGTAGGCGTACGGCGCGGCAATGTCCGGCTTGGTGCCAAACAGCAGGAACATGCTGATCAGCCAGAGCAGGACGGCGGCGCCGCCGGCGATGCGCTTGACGGTCTCGACCTTCGAGTTGACGAGACGCTCGCCGTCGACCGGGATGTCAGCAGAAGTGACGTGGTGGTGTGCCATCGGGAAAAGTGATTACTTGGCTTGCGTGGCGATGCCCTTGTCGAACGCGTCTTTCACAGCGTCGTAAGGAGCCTTGCGGGCGAGTTGCAGGGCGCGGACGTAGGAAACGACAGCCCAACGGTCGCGCAGGGCGATGTTGTGCTTGTAAGCGCCCATGTTGCCCTTGCCGTTGGAGATCACGTCGAACAAGCGGCCATCCGGATAAACGGCTTGCGCGTAGGTGTCCTGCGTCAGGTTGGCGATGCCGGGGACGCCGAAGTGACCGGTCATGCCCTGGCCGTCCCCCGAGGTGCCGTGGCAGATGGCGCAGTTGACGTTGAAGACTTCTTCGCCGCGCTTGAGGAAGGCGCCGACGTTTTCGGCGTTCAGGCCGAGTTCTTCCGGCATGCCATTGGCGTAGTAGCCATCGATGCCGCCGGTGGCGAGGTGACCGGTGCCGCCGCCGAACTCTTGCTCGGGGATGCCGCCGATTTCCTTCAGTCCTTCCGGGTTCAAGCCCAGCGCCTGGGTGCCGTGGACTGGCAAGCGCGAGCCTTGGCCGTCAGCGAAGAAGTCGCTTGGCTTCTGCGGCTTGATCTTGTCCTGCTCATCCATGTCCGGGAACAGCCGGATCGGCGCGTCCGGGGACTTGCTGCCACGCACCGGCATGAGGCCGATGAACAGCGCGGCGATGATCGCGTAGGCGAGGAAGAAGTATTTCACGACAGGAAATCTGAAATTGGGAATCGGTGGTCTGAGGTCCGGGGATCAGTCCTCTTCTTCGACGAGTTCGATGCTCTTGCCGCCGATTTCCTCAAGGAACTGGCGGGTGCCTTCGGGGCTGAATTTCGGATCACGGGCTTCAAGGGCGATGAAGAACGCGTCGTCAGTCGCACGGTGGAACTGGCGGCTGGCGAACAGCGGGTGGTTCAGTCGCGGCAGCTTCATCAGCGCCAGCAGGCCGAACAGCGTGGTGAAGCCCGAGAACAGAATCGTCAGCTCGAACATGATCGGGAAAAACGCCGGCACGGTGAAGATGTTCGCCGGCTTGGCCTGCACCACGGTCGGATAGCTCTCGATGGCATTGTTCATTCCTGGCAGCCAGCCCCAGATTTCAGTCTGGGTCGCGGAGGCGAGGAAGAAGCCGGTGAAAGTGCCCAGCATGCCGCCGAAGAAGACGAACCAAGGCAGGATCGAGCGCTTCATGCCCATGGCGGCGTCGAGGCCGTGCACGGGATAGGGCGTGTGGCAGTCCCATTTGCGGTAGCCGGCGTCGCGCACCTTTTCCGCGGCCTTGTAGAGGGCGGAGGCGCTGCCGAATTCGGCCAGGTAACCGTAAACGCGTTTGCGGGTAGTACTCACGGATCAGGGATGCCGGTTGAAATGATTAGGCCTTGGCTTCGACGGCGCCTTTGGAGTGGAGCTCGTGCTGGTAGGCGGCCACGACGTCAGCGCCGTGATCGGGATGATCGTGCTTGTCGTCGAAATGCGGGTCGGACTCGAGGAGGGTCCACTTCACTTCCGCGATGTTGATGCAGGGCAGGAAGCGCAGGAAGAGGAGGAACAGCGACAGGAACATGCCGATGGTGCCGATGAAGAGCGAGACCTCCACCCAGCTCGGCGAGTAGGTCTTCCAATCGCCCGGCAGGAACATACGCCCCAGGGTGCCGACGATGATGACGAACCGCTCGAACCACATGCCGATGTTCACGCACATCGCGACGCCCATCACGACCCAGAGGTTTTCGCGGCACCACTTCCACCAGAAGAGCTGCGGGGAAAGCACGTTGCAGCTCATCATCGCCAGGTAAGCCCACCAATAAGGACCGGTGATGCGGATGCGGAAGGCTTCCATTTCATAGAGCGCGCCCGAGTAATAGGCCACAAAGAGCTCCATCAGGTAGGCGTAGCCGACGATCGTGCCGGTCAGCAGGATGATCTTCGCCATGTTGTCGATGTGCTTCATCGTGATCAGGTCGTGCAGCCCGTAGAGCTGACGGGCCGGGACCATGATGGTGAGCACCATCGCAAAGCCACCGAAGATGGCACCTGCGACGAAGTACGGCGGGAAGATGGTGGTGTGCCAGCCGGGGACGACCGAGGTGGCGAAGTCGAAGGACACGACCGAGTGCACGGAAAGCACCAGCGGGGTCGAAAGGGCCGCCAGAAGAAGGTAGGCCATTTCGTAGTGGCTCCACTGGCGGTTACCACCGCGCCAGCCGAGGGAGAAGATGCCATAGAGCATCTTGCGCAGGCCCGGCTTGCAGCGGTCGCGGATGGTCGCGAGGTCCGGCACCATGCCGAGATACCAGAAGATCAGCGAGATCGTGAAGTAGGTCGAAACGGCGAACACGTCCCACAGCAGCGGCGACTTGAAGTTCTGCCAGATCGCATTCGAGTTCGGGATCGGCGCGAGGAACCACGCCATCCAGACACGGCCGACGTGGAATGCCGGGAAAATACCGGCACACATCACCGCGAAGATCGTCATGGCCTCTGCGGCGCGGTTGATCGACGTTCGCCAGTTTTGCCGCGTCAGGAAGAGCACGGCAGAGATCAGCGTTCCGGCGTGACCGATACCGATCCAGAACACGAAGTTGGTGATGTCCCAGCCCCAAAAGGTGCGGTTCGACATGCCCCACACGCCGACACCCGTCGAAACGAGGTAGGTCAGGCTGAGACCCACGCCGATCGCAGCAATCAGCGCGGACGGCAGGAACAGCAGCCACCACAGCAGGGGCTGGCGGTTTTCCAGCACGCTGCAGATGCGGTCGGTGATCCAGTGGTAGGAACGGCCGTTCAGGATGAGCTTTTCACGCTCGAGAACCGGAAGTTTCGGTCCTTGGCGGGTAGTGCTCGGCGCGTGTTCGGTGGCTGAGGCCATGATCGGAAGAAGGAAGGATGACTGAACTCGTGGAACTGACCGGGATCAGTGCATGTGGATGGTCGCTTTGCCGACGAAGGCGGCGTCCGGCATCTTGTCGTTCGGGTTCTTGACGCGAGCCAGGTAGCTGGTGCGCGGCTTGGTGCCGATGTAATTGAGAAGGTCGTAGTTCCGGTCGACTCCCTTGGCGCGGACCATCACCGACTTGTCGCCGTCCTTGAGGTTTCCGAACTCGATGCCACCGGCCGGGCAGGCCTCTTGGCAGGCGACTTTCACGGAATCCACCGGGATGCGCAGCGTGTGGGTGGTGACCTGCGAATCCGGCGACGCCTTGCCGGCGAGCAGGGCTTCCTGCTTCTGGCCGCGCTTCTGGCGGATCTTGGCGTCCTTGAGGCGCTGCACGCAGTAGGTGCACTTTTCCATGACGCCGCGCATGCGGACGGACACGTTCGGGTTGCGCTGGAGGTGCGGCGCGGTGCCGACCTGCTTCTCGCCGAAGGGACCCTTGTAGAGGTTGTGCGGAACAAGCGGGTTGCGCTTGTTGTAGTCGAAGAAGTTGAAGCGACGGGCCTTGTATGGGCAGTTGTTCGCGCAGTAGCGGGTGCCGATGCAGCGGTTGTAGGCCATCACGTTGAGGCCATCTTCGCTGTGAACCGTGGCGTTGACCGGGCAGACCGTTTCGCACGGAGCGCTTTCGCACTGCACACAAGCCACCGGCTGCGGGACGAAGGACGGGTTGCCGGGGTCGAAGTCGTTGTGCTGGTCGATCGCGTAGTAGCGATCCATGCGGATCCAGTGCATTTCGCGGCCGCGGGCGACCTGCTCCTTGCCGACGATCGGGATGTTGTTCTCCGCCTGGCAGGCGATCAGGCAGGCGTTGCAGCCCATGCAGGAGGACAGGTCGATCGACATGCCCCACTGGTGAAGCTCGTCCCACAAGTGCGAGACGCCCTTGTTGTTCTGCTGCTTGTAGAGGGAAATGTTCTCCGGCGCGTGGCCGTCGTTGCCTTGCAGCTTCACACCTTCGAGCTGCTCGGCGAAGTCACCCTTCGCCTCGTCCGTCTGGGTCGAAACCTCACGGGCGAGCGCGCGGCCATACATCGCGTGGTGCTCTTGGATGACGGCCAGCGGGTAGCGCTTGCCGGTCTTTTCCACGGCAGCGCCGGTAACGAAGTAGGATGCGGCGGCGGTGCGCAGCGGGTAGGCATTGAAACCGGAGTTCACGCCGACTTGGCCGACGGTGCCGGTGTTCTTCGCACCGCGGTCGAACTTGTCCTCATCGTTGAAGCCCTGGCCGTAGCCGAGCGGCAGCACGATGGTCTTTTCGGCTTGGCCGAAGGAAATCATCACCGGAATCTCCAGTGAGGCGCCGTTGACCGTGATCTTGATCATCGGGCCGGTGCGGTGCTCACCTTCGCCGTCTTCGCCGACGTTGGTGCGCTTGCCGAGCGCGCTGACCTTCTCAAGTTCGACGATCTCGTTGTAGAGACCCATGTCCTTCGCGGTCTGCGGCGCGATGAGCGCGGCATTGTCCCAGCAAAGCTTGGAAATCGGATCGGGAGCTTCTTGAAGCCAGCCGTTGTCGATCCAGCGGCCGTCGTAAACCGAGGCGTCAGTGGCGAAAACGATCTCGTAGGTGCCCTCGACCGCTGCCGCCGGAGCGGTAAGAGCGCCAGTCGCAAGCGTGGCAGCCACGGTCTCGAAGGAGGTGCCGGCGTGGAAGCCGTCACGCAGAAGCTTCTTCCACGGCTCGCTGCCCTTGCCGCCGATTGCTTCGAAGGTCTTGCGGACCGCGTCGTAAGCCGGGGAAGGCTTGCCATCTGCACCTTCGCCAGTGACGAGCTTGCCATCATCTGTGAGCAGCGCGGAAAGGATTTCCACCTCGCTGGCGCAGTCGCTGTAGAGCGGCAGGATCATCGGCTGGACGACCGTGTAGACACCATTGTGGGTGCGGGCGTCGGACCAGCTTTCGAGGTAGTGGCTGGAAGGCACGTGCCAGGTCGCGGCCAGCGCGGTGGCATCGGTGCGTTCGCCGAAATGGATGACGGTCTTCGCCTTGGCGAAGGAATCGGAGATTTTCAGATCGGCCGGAGCGTCGAGGATCGGGTTGGCCGGGGTGAGCAGGATCACCGTGTCGACAGTCGCGCCGTCGAGGTCAGCCTTCAGCTTGGCGATATCGCCGAAGCCTTCGTTCTCGGTGCGGACGTAGCGGAGCGGCTTGCCTTCGCCGACATTGCCGAGCTTTTCGTTGATGGCGGCGACCAGTGTCTGGATCGCGGCCGGGAGGCGGGAGCCGGCGACTACCACCGACTTGCCCTTGGCGGCCTGCAGGTCCTCGACCAGCGGCTTCAGCCAGGAAATCGTCTTTTCATCGGTCGTCGCAGTAACACCAGCGGCCTGCGAAACACCAAGGGCGCTGCCGATGTAGGCGGCGATGCCAAGCAGTTGGCTCGGAGCCACGCGCAGGCGGTGGTCGGCCATGCCGCCGGTCAGCGAGAACGCGCTCTCGACTGCGTAGAGGCGGTTCATCGAAGCCCCGTCGGCCTTCTTCGAGTAGTCCTTACCTTCCGGCTTGCGGCGTTCGAAAAACGGGATCGTGGAGCCTTGGAAATCGAGCGAAGCGAAGTCGCAATCGATGGCGACCACGCGGTCAGCCTTGGAGAAATCGGCCACGGCGCGGACGCCATCACCGAAGATCTTGGCACCGCTCAGGGCTTCGTAGCTGTAGAACTTCGCGTCGGTGAACTTGGCAGCGAGCTCCTTGGCGAGGCGTGAACGCGTCGGGGAAACGTCTTCACCGAAGACGAAGCCAACCTTGGCCGCCTTGTCGGCGGCGAGCGCAGCCAGAGCAGCCTCGAACTCCGCGCGGGAGGACGGCTTGCCCTGCTTCAGCACCTTGCGGGAGCGCGAGGGCGAATAGAGATCAAGGATCGACGCCTGCGTGAAGGCATCCGTGCCCGACATGTCCGGGTGCAGCGTGTTCGGCGCGACCTTGGTCGGGCGGCCTTCGAAAGTGGTCACTACCAGCGGCACCGCGCCGGAGGCGGTGGGACGGCTGGAAGCGTAGTAGGTCGCCTTGCCGGGAATGATCCACTCGGGCGCCTTGTTGTAGGGAACGATGTAGCTTTCCGGGCGGCGGCAGGCGACCATGCCGAAACCGGCCAGCGCGGTCGAAGCACCCATCAGCTTGAGGAAGGAACGGCGCGAAGTCTCGGCGTCCTCCTCATTGTCCATTTCCGCGACTCCCTGCGGGAACTCGCGCTCCATCCATGAGCGGAATTCCGGAGTGTCCTCGAGCTGACCGAGGCTGCGCCAGGAAACGGTGGTTTCACCGGCGGGGACTTCGGGATGTTGCCAGATGCGTTTGCTCATGGGCGGCGGAGAATCAGAAGATCAGGGAAAAACGGGCGAAAATCAGTGGTGGCAGGTGGCGCAGCTCGTCTTCGGGACGATTTGCCAGTGCTCCTTGAGCTTGAGGCCGAGGTCCTCGGTGGTCTTTACCCCGGCGTCCTTGGTGTACTTCGACACGTCCGCGTCGCTGTACTTCAGGTTGTAAACTTCCTCGAGCGGGCGCAGGTGCTTCTCCGGCGCGCGGTGGCAATCGAGGCACCAGCCCATCGAGAGGCTGTTTTCCTGATAAACCACTTCCATCTGGTCGACCCGGCCGTGGCAGCTCTGGCAGGAAATGCCGCGGTTCACGTGGGCCGAGTGGTTGAAATACACGTAGTCCGGCGTCTTGTGGATGCGGACCCACTCGATCGGCTTGCCGAAGTCCGGGCTCTTCAGCGTGGGATCCATGCGGTCACGCAGCGGCTGGAGCTTCGCGCTGTCCTTGGCGACGTGCTGGTGACAGTTCCAGCAGGTATTGTTGCCGGGCACGTTCGAAGTACCGGAAACGTCGACGAAAGAGTGGCAGTAGCGGCAGTCGAGGCCGAGCTGATCCACGTGGATCTTGTGCGAGAACGGGATCGGCTGCGACGGTTGGTAGCCTTCCACGAGGGTCTTCGGCGTCGCGTAGTAAGTGAACGCAAGCACCGCTCCACCGGCGACCGCACCGGCACAAACGGCGATTTTCAGCGGCAGCAAATTGGTCCAGCGCGGGAAGAAATTGGCCATGACGAAGGTGCTTCGGTGGTGCTCGGCGAGGAAAGTTAGGGCGCTTGTGAAATTTTTCACAAGCTCTTTCGCGGCGCGTCCCGGGAAGGGTAGAGCGGCGCGGGCGCGGAGTCTGCAAACCACCTCCCACACTGGCAACCGGAAAAACGGCTAGAATTCCAAAAAACCTGCGCCGCCCCACTTGCGGGCAGAAGGACTTGGCAGGGTCCGACCGCTTTTCTGTTGGAGAAGCACCGATTCCAACATCCCCCACCCCACCAGGTGGCCCGGACTCAGGGAGCCATTTTATAAAGAAAGCGGATCTCCTTCGATTCATCCTGCGCGGCACCCCGCTTTTTCGTCGATTTGGCGAATCCTGCCTCCCGCGAGAACTCGAAGAGCCAATAGAAGCCGTCCTGATGGTAGATGCGAAACTCATCCTTCGAAACGGCTTCCCACTTCGTCAGCCAGCTCATCGAGCCGGGCCGCTCCTCCAGCGCACGTGACAACGTCATTCACAACGCCATCCACACCGCTCACGAAAATCACGTAATAATAGTTACGTGAATTTGGCGCGAAATTATCGTAACATATTCGATTTAACTGTGAGGACCACTATCGGGAAGATAGCCCGCGCATCGCATCCGCTAGATGCACATCATCATGACTAACAATAACAGCACCCTCGTAAACGGCCTGCGTATGGCAGCGATCGCTCTCACCACCACCGGAGCTGCCTTCGCCGGCGGCCTGAGCGCGGGCACCGTCAAGTTCAACACGGCCGACGGAGACGTTTCCGGTGGTCTCACCCTTGTGGAGTTCACCACCACGCTTGAGGCAGGCACGCCCGCCGCAAAGGCTGCAAAGGCTTTCAAGAAGGCCGACAGTGACAGTTCCGCCCTCGTTTCGCTGCCCGAGTTCCTCATCTACATCGGCGAAGTCCAACCTCCGACCAAGGAAGAGCTGTCGTTTGCCGCTGCGGA
>Ga0307406_10000154_pt1 | contig 40922 bp, 35 predicted proteins | sample 322Cmetagenome_3_FD_203706 | JGI IMG/M metagenome (GOLD analysis project Ga0307406, IMG submission 203706) | Maize rhizosphere microbial communities from greenhouse at UC Davis, California, United States - 322HYB-C-2 | ecosystem: Host-associated > Plants > Roots > Rhizosphere > Soil | place...
CGATCAGCATGGAGAAGTAGAACGATGCGTTGATACCGAGGATCGGCGTGTTCAGCAGCCTGCCCAGGTCAGGCGAAACCCCACCGATGGTCAGCGAATCGCTGAGCCAGATCGAGATGCCGACCAGTAGCGTTCCCATGCCGAGAGTGACCACGATGCTCTGCACGCCGACGCGCACGACGAGCGCGCCATTGACAGCACCGACCAGCGCTGCCGCCGCCAGGCCGGCGGCGATCGCCACCACGATAGGAACCCCCATCACTCCGTTCAGCTGGCCCACCACCGTGGCGGCGAGCGTCATCGCTCCCGCTGCCGACAGGTCGTATTCGCCGGCGGCAAGCGTGGGGATGACCGCGAGCGCGAGCACGATGAGCGCAGACTGCGAACTCAGGATCGACGTCGCAGTTGCGAAGGTGAAGAACGAATCGGGGGCGAGGGCGCAGAAGATGGCGATCTCGATGATCCACACGCCGATGAGCCCGTACTTGTACCCGATGCCGCGAAAGGGGCTGCGGGACGGCTCGGCGGCCGGCTGCATCGGCGCCGGTTCCGGGATGCGGGTGAGGGTGTCGCGATCGCTCATGGGAGCTGACTCCTTCGTCGGGCCCGGCGTCGATGCCGTGCATAACTCAGACTCCGGCGCGGAACGAGCCAGGTCCAGGCGATTCTGTCTTACAGAAGATCTCCTCGCGAGATCATCTGCGCGGAGGCAACAGCCGAGCGGAGCGTGAGGGATAAGTCCTGCCGAGCGGCATTCGCGGATACGGGGCCCGCGGAAGGCCCAGAACTCGGGCTCTGGGCCTACGGCTTCCGGCCTGCAGAAAGTCCTCGGCGGCTTCTTCGCCCGCGGGCATCATGAAAGACGTTGAGCAGCGTTGCTTCGCGGCTACACCCGGCCCGTGGTCCCGTCCGCTGTTCCGAGGAGACCTTATGACCATGTCCAGCCCCACCACCCCGGACGCCGCCCTCCCGCAGAACCAGATCACCGAAGTTTCGCGCGGCGCTGCGGACCCCGGGCGTGAGTCCCACCGATTTCTGGATCTCATCGAAGCCGGAGATGCCGCGCTCATCGCGGAAATCCTTGATGAAGATGTCACCTGGGTGTTGCCGATGTCGACGTCCGGAGACCCGGAAGACGGTTTGCGACTGGACGGGCGGAACGCGTTCCTCGACCGGCTCCGGCAACTGGGTGGGGTCACCGAGTCGATGCGGTTCGCATCACGTAGGGTCTCCGTTACACGCGATGAGACGACGACGTTCGTTCAGGCGGCCGGCGACTTCGTGACATCAACGGGCGTTTCGTATCGGAACACGTACGTCTTCCGTCTCGACTGGCGGGAGGGGCAGCTCGTGAGCATGGAGGAGTACGCGAACCCGGTGGCCGTCCAGCGGGCCTATCCGGGTTTCGACGAGGGCGGCGGGGAGTAGTTCGCGCTGTCGGCAATTCGTTGGGGTACTGATGACATGGTGAAGTGAACTCAGAGGAACGCGATCAGAGGAGATCCACCGTGCAGTTCTACAGAGACGGCTACCGCCCGGGCGCCCCCGACATCCTCCCGGCCGTGGGCCACGCGCTGACCCGCACCGATTGCATCCCCGCTCGTGTCGACGTGCTCATCGTCGGCACAGGTCCTGCTGGCACGGTGCTGGCGGCGCAGCTGGCCGCGTTCCCCGACATCGACACGTGCATCATCGAGCGCCGTGACGGCCCGCTCGAGGTCGGGCAAGCTGATGGCGTCGCCTGCCGTACGGTCGAGATGCTCGAGGCGTTCGGTCTTGCCGAAGCACTGCTGCGTGAGGCGTACTGGGTGAACGAGGTGAGGTTCTGGGGCCCGTCGGACGCCGACCGGTCGCAGATCGTCCGTACCGGCTGGGTGGAGGACACCCCGGCGGGGCTGAGCGAGTTTCCGCACGTCATCGTGAACCAGGCCCGCATGCAGCATTATCTGCTCGAGAATGCCGCGCTCTCTGCGAGCAAGCTCACGCCCGACTACGGCGTCGAGTTCGTCGGTCTCTCGCGGGAGGGTGGCGAGTACCCGGTCGCGGTCACGGTGCGAAGCGGCGGCGAGGAATTCACCGTCCGGGCGAAGTACGTGGTCGGGTGCGACGGGGCGCGCAGCGCCGTGCGGCGCGCGATCGGGCGAGAACTGAAGGGGGATGCGGCTAACCACGCCTGGGGTGTCATGGATGTGCTGGCGACGACAGACTTCCCGGATTGGCGCACCAAGAATGTTGTGCAGTCGGCGGGAAAGGGCAGCCTCCTGATGATCCCGCGCGAGGGCGGCAACATGGTCCGGCTCTACGTCGACCTTGGAGAAGCCGATGCCGCGGCAGACGTCCGGGCGACGACAGTGGACCAGCTCACCGCGATCACCAATGGCATCCTGTACCCGTACTCGATCGAGGTGAAGTCGGTCGCGTGGTCGTCGGTCTACGAGGTCGGTCAGCGCCTGGCCGACCGGTTCGACGACGGGTCTGACGGCGAGCTGAGCCTGTCGGCCCGCGTCTTCATCGCCGGCGACGCGTGCCACACCCACTCCGCCAAGGCCGGGCAGGGCATGAACGCGTCGATGCAAGACGCGTTCAACTTGGGCTGGAAACTCGCGGCAGTGCTGCAGGGCAGATCGGATGCCGCGCTGCTGTCCACCTATTCGGCGGAGCGTCAATCCGTCGCGCAAGATCTTATCGACTTCGACCGTTTCTGGTCGGGCTTCATCGCGGAGCCAACGCTGGATCCGTCCCATCCAGAGCGGGGTGGAATTACCGCTGAGCAGATGCGCACCGAGTTCGCGCGGCAGGGGCGCTACACAGCGGGCCTGGCAACCAAGTACACGTCCTCCGCTCTTATCGGTCTCGGCGAGCACCAGTCTCTCGCACGTGGCTTCGAGATCGGAACCCGGTTCCACTCTGCGCCGGTCGTCCGCGTCGCGGACGGCAAGCACATGCATCTCGGCCATGCGCATCGCGCGGACGGCCGCTGGCGCCTCTACGCCTTCGGCGACGAAAGCGGAGCGGCGCTGATCGAACTCGCCGCGTGGCTGGGCGATGCGACTGAGTCGCCGGTGCGGCGATTCACGCCGCCGGGTCGCGATCTCAACGATGTGTTCGACGTGCACGGCGTTTTCCAGAGCGAACATCACGAGGTCGACCTCGGTCGCGTGCCTGAGATCCTCCTCCCGCACTCGGGTCCGCTCGGTCTCCAGGACTGGGAGAAGATGTGGGCGGTGGATGCTGCGCGAAACATCTTCGATGAGCGGCAGGTCAGCACAACGGGCGCGATCGTGATCGTGCGCCCGGATCAGTACGTGGCGAGCGTGCTCCCACTGCACGCGCGCGACGAACTCACGGACTTCTTTCGCGGCATCCTCGTAGAACAGCTCACCTCGGTCGCCCAATGACGGATGCCGTGGATGATCGAGATGCCGAGCCCCAGCGCCACGTCGGCTACCTGACCCGACGGGCGCAGCAGCGGCACATGGCGGCGTGGACGCGCATCGCCTCGACCGAGATCTCCAGCGTCCAATACACGATTCTGGTTGTGCTGGACAGGCTGGGTGAGGCGAGCCAGCGCGTATTGTGCGATGAAGCCGATCTGGACAGGTCAACCATCGCCGACCTGGTCGCGCGGATGGAGCGCAAGGGATTGATCGCACGACAGCGCGATCCCGGCGACGCTCGTCGCAACACCGTCACGCTCACCGACGCCGGCCGGGGCGAGCGGCTGCGGCTGCGGCCGCTGGTCGAACAGGTGCAGGAGGCTTTGATGGCTTCGATGTCGGAGGAGGATCGCCGAGCGCTGCGCGCAGGACTGCATGGGCTGCTCGACTGAACGATCAGCAGCGCTGTTGATCGCCGATTCGCTCGCCTCTGGATGGCCGATGCGTCCGCAGCTCAGTCGGTATCGATTGGCAGTACGGCGGCAAGTGCAGAAATGTCGTCTCGGCAATGGAACAACAGTGCGAGTCGGTCCGGCCTCAGCATCCCGTCCAATCGCCCGATGGGCGTCGCGATGGACAGCCCGGCCAACGGCATGCTGCGAGGCCCGAGGATCGCAACGCCCACCGCGCCAACTCCCGCCTCGGTCCCCTCTCGGCTGAGCGCGTAGCCGAGCGAGCGGACGGTGGTCAGCTCTCGCAGCAGGTTGGTCCACTGCTCGTCATCGAGCGCAGCGCCGGCCAGCTGTGCAGAACGCCCGCGGTAGAGAGTCTCAAGTCGGTCCTCGGGCTCACACGCGAGCAGGGCTTTGCCGCTGGATGCGCCGATGGCCGGCATCACGGTGCCGGTGCGGTCGCCGATGCGCAGGATCGCGCGTGATTCGACGGTCGCCAGGAAGCGGATGTTCACGCCCACGCGAACGACCAGATTGACCGTCTCCTCGAGTTGGGCCGAAAGGATCTCCATCGGCTCCATCGCGCAGCGGCGCAGATCGTGGAGCCACGGCGCTCCGATGGCACGCATGCCAAGGGCCGGCCCGGCGACATATCGACGGCTGTCCTCCTGCATGGCGAAGCCTCGATAGACGAGCATTGCCATCAGCCGGTGAGCGGTGGATGCCGCAACCTGCAACTGTTCGGCCGCATCGGTGAGCCTGATGCTTCCGCCATCTCGCAAGAATTGGAGCAGCCGGAGCGCGTTGTCGACGGATTCGATTGGGTAGGGCGGGCGCTGCTGGAGCAACTGTTTCTTCATAGCAGAAGATCATTGCTCATATTCTTCTGCAGAGGAAGAGTCGCCTATGCACATCTGTGCAGGCGAGCTCAAGGGAGAGACCGATGACAGATATCGACGACGCGCAGCCCGATTCCCGGGATGACGCCCTTTACGTGGGCGTGGACACCGGAGGCACGTTTACCGATGTGGTGGTGATGGATGCGGCCGGCGGCATCGTGACAAACAAGGCGCCGACCACGGCTCATGCGCTCGAGGAAGGCGTTCTGGCGGCGCTGACCCTCATCGCAGATGAGCGGGCCCAGACACTCGGCGAGATGCTCGCTCAGGTCGTCAGCTTCGGTCACGGGACCACGCAGGCGACCAACGCTCTGATCGAGCGGCGCGGCACCTCGACGGGGTTGATCACGACGCGCGGGTTCGGCGACACGATCCTCGTGCAGCGGCTCATGGGCTTCACCGCGGGTACACCGACGGAGTTGCTGGGCAAATTCAGCGCCCGGCGCTATCCCGATCCGCTCGTACCTCGCACGCTGATCGCGGAGGTTCCCGAACGAGTCGACCAAGCCGGATCGGTGCTCCTTCCACTGGATGAGGATGTCACGCGGGCGCAGGTGCGACGGCTGCGGGATGCCGGGGCGCAAGCATTCGCGGTGAGCCTTCTGTGGTCGTTCCGCAACCCCGCCCACGAACGGCGCGTGGGTGAGATCATCCGCGAGGAGGCGGGTGTGGGCGTGTACATCAGCCTTTCCAGCGATGTGAACCCGATCCTCGGCGAGTACGAGAGGACCGCCACGACGGTTCTGAATTCCTACCTCGGCCCCACTGTCGAGAGATATCTCGAACGTCTGGAGCGATCACTTCGCGACCAGGGTCTGCGCGGGCGGTTCAGCGTGCTCAATTCGATCGGCGGTGTCATGGGCGCGCGTGACGCAGCGAACCGGGCCGTTCTGCTGCTGGCTTCCGGGCCGACCGGCGGCGTTCTGGGGTCGCATTTCCTCGCTCAGGAACTCGGGCATCAGAACGTCATCACGACGGACATGGGTGGCACGAGCTTCGACGTCGGCTTGGTCGTCGCGGACCGGCCCGTGATCTCGCAGGTCACCGAGGTCGCCCAGTACCACGTCGCCGTGCCGATGGTGAATATCACGGCAATCGGTGCCGGCGGTGGCTCGATTGCGGAAGTCGTGTCCGGCGAACTCCGCGTCGGCCCGGCGAGCGCCGGTGCTTATCCGGGGCCCGTATGCTACAGCCGTGGCGGTCGGCGCGTAACGGTGACCGATGCAGATGTGGTGCTGGGAGTCATCGATCCAGATGCTTTTCTCGGCGGCCGGATGCGCCTTGACAAAGAAGGCGCGGAGAATGCAATCCGCACGCAGATCGCCGATCCACTCGGCCTGTCTGTGGTGGAAGCAGCGGCGGGAATCAAACGCATCGTCGATGCTCGAATGGCCGACACCCTGCGAGAGCTGACAGTCGGTCACGGGCACGACCCGCGCGACTTCGTCATCTATGCGTACGGAGGAGCGGGGCCTATGCACTGCGCGGGCTTCGGCGCGGATCTCGGCGTCGGCACGATTCTCGTTCCGGCGACATCCATGGCTCACTCCGCGTACGGTGCGCTCGCCGCCGATATTCGTCACAGCGCGGAGCGCTCCGTCTCGTTCCGGTCCACGCCCGGCAGTGCACACCCGTCCTCCGACTTCGATCCCGCCCTGCTGCGGTCGGTCTTCGACGAACTAGAGGACAACGCCCGAGCGCAGCTGGCTCGCGACGGAGTCCACCCCGACGACGTCATCGTGGATCGCTCGGTCGACATGCGATACCGGATGCAGACCCACGAGCTCATCGTGCCGGTACAGGAGCCGATCGACGACGACGCGTCCGTCGGACGGCTCATCGACCTCTTCGAGACGATTTACGAGGACACGTACGGACGAGGCGCCGGATTCAGGGAGGCCGGGATTGAAGTGACGACTTTCCGCGTCTCGGGGATCGGCCGAACGCCCAAGCCGAAGTTCGCGGACGCGCCGGCACGAACAGTCGTCGCCGCTCATTCCAGCCGGCCCGTGTACGACGTCAACGTCGGCGCCTGGTTCGATGCCACAGTCGCGGACTGGGACGCGCTCGACTCCGAACCAATGGCGGGCCCCGCTGTCATCGAGCACCCAACGACCACGGTGTACGTGGCCAGCGGCCAGCAAGTCGCCGTCGATCGCATCCGCAATCTCGTCATCACCAGCATCGCGTGACCAGGAGGAACGTGAAATGAGCATCATTGTGCAGACCAATGCCGCGCCGGCGATCGATGTCGATCCGATCACCTTCGAAGTCGTCCGCAATCGCCTTGCCGCGATCACGGAGGAGCAGGCCATCACCCTGAAGGCGGTGTCCGGCTCACCGGTGGTGACGGATGCCACCGACTTCAATGTGGGCACGTACCTCTCCGATGGGCAGATCGTCACGATGGGTCCGCAAGTGCTCTTCCATTCGGGATCGATGGCGAGCGTCGTGCGGAACATCGTGGCCGATTGCAGCAAGAATCCCGGCATCCGCGAGGGCGACATGTTCATCCTCAACAATCCGTATAAGGGGGCATTGCATCAGCAGGACGTCTCGGTTGTCGCGCCCGTCTTCTATCAGGGCGAACGAGTGGGCTGGGTCGGTGCCTGTGCCCACCAGATCGACATGGGCGGGATGAATTTCGGTTCATGGGGCATTGGCGCGAGCATGATCCAGCAGGAGGCCGTCCTCATGAGCGGTGTCCGGATCGTCGAAGGCAGCGAGATACGCAGGGACATCTGGGAGATGGTGCTCGGGATGACCAGGATGCCGCTTGCCGTCGGCTTGGACCTCAAGGCGATGATCGCGGCCAACAATGTCGCCTCGCGTCGTCTGATCGAACTCTTCGAGCGCTACGGCCTCGCCGAGGTGCTGCGGATCATGGAGCTGGAGATCGAGCATTCCGAGCAGCAGCTTCGTGAGCGGCTGTTGTCCCTGCCGGACGGCTCGTATCGGGGGCAGGACTTCATCGAGCATGACGGGCACACCAATGCCCTCTACGAATTCCGCGTGGAGCTACGCAAGACGGGCGACCGGCTCGTCTTCGATTTCGCCGGGACCAGTCCGCAGGCGCCCGGCTTCATCAACTGCACCTGGTCCGGGATGCTGGCCGGTGTCTTCACCGCGCTGCTGCCGACCCTCGCGCCGGATCTGCACTGGAACGAAGGGCTGCTCAAGGTGATCGAGATCGAGGCGCCGGAGGCGATCGTCTGCAACGCGTCGTTCCCGGCTCCCGTGTCATCGGCGACGATCTCGGCGACCTGGGTGGTGACGAATGTCGCGCTGCAGGCGCTTTCTCGCCTCGCGGCGACGACGCCCGCAACCATGCCGGATGCGACGGCGGTCACCAAGGGCTCGATGACCGCTTTCGTGGTCAACGGCGCCAACCGTGACGGCACACCGTACGGCAACTTCCTGCTCGATTCCACGGCCGGCGGCGGCGGAGCATACGACGACCACGACGGACTCACCGGATCGGGAGACTTCTGCGTTCCCCGACCAGCGATCACGAACGTGGAATCGCACGAGGCGGCAGGCCCGATCCTGTTCCTGTACCGCAGCATCCTGACCGACACCGGCGGACCCGGAAGACACCGCGGCGGAGCGACGCTGGGACTGGCGATCACGCCTCACGATGTGGACGGTCTGCACGGCATGATCGTCGGTCACGGCGTGGAGGTGCCCAACAGCCTGGGGCTCTTCGGAGGTTTGGAGGGTTCGTGCAACCGCAACGCCAAGTTGCACGCCGGCCCTGACAGCCCAGTCGGACGGATCTGGGGAGCCGAGAATCTGGCGACGTGGTCGGGAGAGATCGAGAATCTCGGCCCGAAGCCCGGGTTCTTCCGCATCGATCGCGGCGACGTGATCGCCTACAGCTTCCAGGGTGGAGGCGGCTTCGGCGATCCGCTCGACCGTTCGCCCGAACTGGTGGCAGCCGATGTTGCGGAGCGTTACGTGAGCATCACCGTCGCGCGCGACATCTACGGCGTGGAACTCATCGGCGAGATCGTGGACCAGTGTGGCACCGAGCGACTCAGGAACCGCATTCGCGACGACCGCGTAACAGGAGCGGTGCAGAGCATCGACGCGACTGTGCCCGAAGGGGCGATCTGGCTCACACCGGACGTCTATCAGGTCGGTGGTGAAGTGCGAACCCGAGCCGGAGCCGCGCTGGGTGTCCCGACGGACTGGGTTTCCGGCGCGGTGCGACGCATTGTGGAGCCGCAGGCGCACGGACCCTACATCGTGCTGCACGAGGAGCTCGAGCTGCGCGAGTATCTGTGCCCGGCGAGTGGACGACTGCTCTGGTCGGCCGTCGCCCGCAAGGACGCACCCGACTTGATCCCGGTCGAACTACGATGATCCGCCAGTTTCAAGTCCCCACTCGTATTCATGCCGGCGTCGGTGCTGCCACCGAGGCGGGCATAGTCCTCGAGCGACTCGGCGCGCGCCGCGTGCTGGCGGTCGTGGATCGAGGACTCGAAAAAGCCGGCCTGCTCGCGCGACTGCTGGATGGCGCCGGAGTCCGCGACATCGTTGTCGACGTCGTTCTCATCGACGTGAACCCCGCGCCGGCGCCAGTGGAGGAGGCTGCTGCCCGCGCCCGCGAGGCGGGCGTCGATGTCGTCTTGGGCATCGGCGGCGGCAGCGCCCTGGGGGCGGCCAAAGCCATCGCCCTGCTGCAGACCAATGACGTGCCGCTCATGGGCCTGGAAGGCGCCGATCGCGCTGCCCATCGACCCGTGCCGACCGTGGCGATTCCGACCACAGCCGGCAGTGGGAGCGAGGTCTCCAATGCCCTGGTCCTTCATGAACCAGGACTTGTTCGGGAGATCGTCGTGCGCGGTTTCGGCTATGAGCCCGTCGTGGCCATCTTGGATGGAACGGTGCTTCGTGATCTGCCGCGAGACCCTCTGGTTTTCGCTGCGCTGGATGCGCTCACGCACGCCTTCGAGGCGTTGTGGGCGCGCGGGGGCAACGTGTTCACGGACGCATGTGCGCTGCATGCCGCTCGTGAGATCTTCGACGTGCTGCCGGCCGCGGCGGCGGGTCGAGCCGATGGAAGCAACTCGTCAGGCGACAACGACGCCCTCCTGCAGCGACTGCTCGAAGCATCCAGCCTCGCGAACCTCGCCTGTGGCAACAGCGGACTCGCGCTGGTCCATGCGCTCTCGTCCTCGCCCGCCGTGGCGGTGGCACACGGCCTGCAGAACGGAATACTCCTGCCGCACGTGGCGGGCTTCAACCGTGAGACACTGTCGGAACCTGCTGAGGACCTCGTTGACCGACTGCCCGAACTGTACGACAGCATCGCGTTCGACGCCCAGTTCGAGGACGGCGTCGCTGACGCGTCCGCGATGATCGATGCCAGCAGGGGACACCCGTTCCGCATCAACAACCGCCGAGACGCGACAGACGAACAGCTGTTCGAGCTGCTGCGCCAAGCTGGCTCCCGTGACCTGGTGCGTGCGCGATGACTGTGAATGGAGAGGCAATGGACGCACTCGATACGGACGCCGTTGTTCGCGGCCGCGAGAACGCCGACGCCGTCCGCCGGCTGCTGGCGCGTGATTGGCGGATGCTGATCGGCGGCGAACTTCGCGGCGCGGGCAACGGCGCCCGATTCGCGACGTTCGACCCCTTCTCCCGACGGCCGATCGCCATGGTGCCTGACGCCACGGCCGAGGACGTCGACGCGGCGGTCGAGGCCGCGATGGCGGCTCGGGAATCGTGGCGGGCAACGCCGGCACTGGAACGCGCTCGACTCGTGCTCGCGTTCGCGGACCTCGTGGAGGAGCACGGCGACGACCTGGGTCTGCTCGACGCCATCGATGCCGGCTCTCCCGTTGTCAACGCGCGTTTCGACGTGAAGATTGCGCTGGAGCAGATGCGGATGTTCGCGGGGCTCGCGCTGGAGGTGAAAGGCCAGACGATCCCCGCATCGACAGCGTTGCACCTCACGATCCGCGAACCGGTCGGCGTCGTGGCGAAGATCTGGCCGTATAATCATCCGCTGATGTTCTTCTGCCGGATAGCGGCACCGCTCGTCGCCGGCAACACCGTCGTCGCGAAGCCCCCCGAGTCTGCACCGCTCTCCCCGCTCGCGCTCGCCGAACTGGCGGCACGGGTCTTCCCTCCTGGGGTGGTCAACGTCGTGGTCGGCAACGGGGCGTCGGTTCCCGACCGGATCGTTCGCCACCCGGGTGTGCGCCGCATCGGCTTCATCGGCTCCGAGCCCACGGGTCGTGCCATCCAACGGGCTGCGGCCGAGAGCGGTGTGAAGCACGTGACGCTGGAACTGGGCGGGAAGAACGCCATGGTCGTCTTCCCGGATGCCGATCTGGACGCGGCCGCGGCCGGTGCGGTGAACGGCATGAATTTCACATGGTCCGGACAGTCATGCGGATCGAATTCGCGGCTTCTCGTTCACCGGGATGTCCATAACACCCTCGTACAGCGCGTTGCCGCGCTGATGCAGTCACGTCACCAGGACGACCCTCTCAGCGAGGCGTCTGAGCAGGGGACGATGATAAATGAGCTTCAGTACGACAAGTCGCTGGCCTACATCCAGACAGCGATCTCCGAGGGCGCCACGGTGGTCGTGGGGGGGAGTAGGCCTGAGGGGGACCGCTTCGGTGATGGTCTCTTCGTCGCACCGACGCTATTGACGGAAGTGGAACCGCGCTCTCGGATCGGCCAGGAGGAGGTCTTTGGGCCGGTCCTGTCTGTCATCCCTTTCGACGACGAGTCTGAAGCCCTTCGGATCGCGAACGATGTCCAGTTCGGACTGACGGCGAGTGTGTGGACGACCGACATCAATCGCGCACTGAGGATGGCGCGGGGGTTCGAGGCCGGATTCGTCTGGGTCAACGGATCCAGCGCGCACTACCCCAACGTTCCCTACGGTGGTGTGAAGAGCAGCGGCGTCGGCGGCAAGGAGGAGTGCCTCGAAGAGCTTCTCTCGTACACCGACGAGAAAGTGATCAACATCCTGTGACAGGCCTGCGCGTGCCTGCTGATCGTCCGAGAGCGAGCGAAGAATGAGCGACTACTCCGAACTGCGCGAGAACGTGGCCCTGGCCTGCCGGATCATGGCTGCCTCCGGCAGCGGGGATTTCATCTGGGGTCACGTTTCAGCCCGAGACCCGCAGGGCCGCGGGGTGTGGCTGAAGCAGGCATCCTGGGGGCTCGAGGAGATCACGTCCGATCGCGTGCATCTGGTCTCAGCCGCAGGTGAGGTGCTGGACGGCGAGGGCCAGCGGCACAGCGAATATCCGATCCACACCGAGATCATGGCCGCTCGCCCGGATGTGGACGCTGTGGTGCACGTGCACAGCCGGTACGCGGTCGCGCTCGCCGCTGCCGGGGTCGACCTTCTCCCGATGAGCCACGAGGCGAACTACTTCGCGCCTCACGGCGTGCCAAGATTCACCCGCACCGCGGACCTGATTCTCACCCGTGAGCTGGGCGCCGCAGTCGCAATGGGCCTCGGGGACGCCGAAGCGCTCTTCCTCGTGAACCACGGCGTTGCCGTTGTGGGCCCGGACGTGGAGACCGCCACAGTAGCTGCGATCGTGCTCGACAAGGCCTGCCGTCAACAGTTGCTCACGCTCGGCTACGGGGGTTCGCCGTCGTGGTCGGACCCGGCGGAGTCCCTCGCGAAGCGCGAGCACATCTATGGCGGCGAGGCTCGCCACCAGGTCTGGGACTACCTGGTGAGACAGCTGCCGGCTCTCCACTAGCCCCGCGCACGACCGAAAAGAGAGGTCCTTCTTCTATCTAACAGAAGAAGGACCTCTCTCACGTAGGGGGCGACGAGCCGAATGCGACTGTGTCAGTTTCAGGCGCCGCTGGCCACCCCTTATGAAGCATCCGCTGACCCGTCGCTCGGCCCACCCGCACCGAGAACCGTACCCGAGGCCGCACTCGTCGACGGCGGCTACACGGCGCTCTCCATATCGCATCGTGGATCGCAAGGGCTTGCGAGGCGGTGATCGCCGACACGGTGGCAGCGCTGCTGACCCCGTGAGGAGCTGGACACCGCCGAAGATCTATGTCGATGCCCGGCGGCGCCGGACCCATTGTCTATCGCGCCGAGGCGCGTTGTAGTGCAGTGAAGCCTGCGGCATTTGTCCGGTCGATCAACCTGCACGCAAGCCCCACTACGGGGGGCCCGCTCCCCGAGATCTTCCCCACGCGCTGCGCTCATCTTGCGGTGAACCTCTCCCTGCGGCCTTCCGGGTGGCGCTCCGGCGGCTCTCCCTACCAAGACACTTCGTGCCTTCTCGGCAAAACAGCGAGGGGGTAGAGAGAAGAGATCATGACGAACAACAGCAATACGCACTCCTCGCCGGCGCCGAGCCCCCGCACCGGACCATCGATGTGAGAGTTACCGCCACCACGCGGTCATGCCATCGTTCGAAAGAGACTGAAGCTCGCGCCGCGCACGGATTCGGTCTCGAGGAACAGGTCGATGTGATCGTTGAGGCGACGACGGCAGCGATCCCCGACGCGAAACACGGCGACGATCTCGCCGGCTCGAGTCGCCCCTTGTGCACGTTGCCCAAACGGGCGGGGCGGGACATCAGTTGAGCGCCGCTACTACTTCTACGTCGACGACCCGCCCATGGTGATTGCAGACGCACGCCAGTTTTGGGAAGGTTGGGGTTACACCGTCACCGAGAACGGCGCCGCGCAGATCCGGAGCGAGGGGCGCCACCCGTACGGCTCCTCGAACTCACCAGCCGGGTGCAACGGGTGTCCCTACGCGTGCAGAGCATCTGAATCCTCGAACAGTGGGAGCAGGTGTGTCAGCCGGCGCTCACATGTCGCCTCGAATGGACCACGCAGGCTTGGAATCACTCTTCTGCCGGCGCTCAGGCCACCTCGTTCATTCTGGTCCGTGTCCGGGCGACGCAGCGGGGGACGTGGACGACCGGACACCGGGCCAACATGGATCGTTCGATCGTCTGAACGGGGACGTCTCAGCGGCGGAAGTAGTTGTTGGATGCAGGAACCCAGAGGAGCACGAGAGCCACGATCGAGAGGAAGAAGCCCAAGATGCCCAGGAGGGAGAACCCGGCGAAGACGCTTCCCAACGCGAGGATCTCCAGAATGGTGATGACGATACGGGCCCAATTGCGGCCTGCGCGCATCTTCCAAAGGATGATGAGCTCGATTGCGACGAGTATCAGCGTGACAACTCCGGTGGCGATGTAGACCCCGCCGCCGGCATTGGCTCCGAGCGCGATGGCCGCTTCCGGAGAAGCCGCGGTGGCGAAGCCGCTGGTGATAAAGACAATAGCGGTGACGGCATCGAGGACGAGGCTGATCAGCAAGATCCAGAACGAGATCTTTACGCTCGTAGGTGTGGTGGAGGACATGGGGCCCTTTCCCGAAGAGTGAAATCCGTAGTGGACAAGGAGCTGAGGAGGTTTGCGCCTCCCGGCTACCTCGACATGATGGCATACCGGAACCGAAGGAGGAGGCGGAAACCACTTCGACGGACAGTGTCGCCGGCGAAGAGACATCAGCGATACGGGGAACCACTTAGGACCTGCCAGCGATCACCAGATCTTCGCTCCAAATCGGTGGACGCCGCCGCGGCGGCGTCCAGGATCATGTCGGCAACGGCTTCTCCCCACGCTCCGCGCGGGTGATGGCCGAGAAAAGCTGACCAGCCGTGCTCGTCCCAGCCATCAGCAGTCCCGCGTACCGGACATGCACCCCATCGCACGGACCGGCGTCCGACTACGGGCAATCGATCTAGCACGCCCGTCGCACCCTATCCTCGGGGGATGTACGCGAAGGTCCTCAACGACGGTGGCCCGCTCCCCGTCCCGATGCTTCTGATGACGACCAGCGGGGGCAATCCACTTATCGACCAACTCCGTGTCCGCGGGTGGTCGCCGTATGCGGGACATATCCGTGAAGACGAAGGCGCCGAGATCCGCATCATGCCGGATCATCTCAGCGTCGTCATCGACGAGCAGGTTCTGTTCCATGACGCCGACGGCGACCCGAGGTCGCCTCCAGGATGGGGGGAAGCCGCCAGCGCCTTCGGTGACCGTGTCCTCGTCGTCATGCTCCCTCATGACTTCCCTCTGACAACCGATGGCGCGGGCGCGGCGTTGGGAGACCTCGTTGACTCCCCAACCACCGCGCAGTGCTTCGTCCCGGTCGTCCACACCTGACACACGCGGCCCCGATGCCCACCTGGCGCGCACCGCCTCGTCCGCGCACCAGCACAGATGTCGTAAAACGGGAATGCCGTCGTCAACCTGAGGCAGCCCCGATGGTCGCAGAGACGAGTACTTCTGTGGCCACTGAGGGGTGTCACGACCCGGTTGGTGGGGTGGTGGTGGATGTCCCAGGCGGCGTGGGCGAGGAGCCCACCGCCGACGAGCAACCCTGCCCGCGGCTGAGGGGCGAGGGCGGCGGCACCGATGATCAGGACGATGAAGAGCAGGGCCGCGGCTTGCAGAGGTGGCGCTCAGGACGGTCGCCACCTGCCGCGGATGAGGCCGTAGATCGTGAGTGCTGCGACGACGGCCAACATCGCGGTCGCGGGGTCGAAGGCCGGGAGGCGGAGGCCGATGCCGATCACGGCGAAGGTGATCGCGAACAGCGGCCAGGCTGCCTCGCGGCGGGCGAGCGTGGCGGTGCCCAGGTAGACGAACCCGGCCGGGGTGAGCACTTGTGCTGCCTCGATTGTGCCTGTGAAACCCACCCAGAGGGCGAGCGTCAGGCCGCCCGCGTACCGGATCTCGGCCGCTGTCGGCCAGCGACGCACGAGCGGCGACCGGCGACGAATCAGAGCCGAGTGGATCAGGCTGTGTCGTCGGGGGCGATCGGTTCAGGCGGGCGATCGCCGCGATGTCCAGCGCTTCCCGTGGCCGACGTCAGGTGTGCGTGCCAGCTACCTGCAGTTCCCCCTTCCGGCGTCTCGGGACGGATATCGCGGACGCCTTTGCCGACTGGGAGCACGGCGAGTGGTCGCGGCGGCGAAGCATGCGGCGGTGACGATCTCCAGTGTTCGGGTCCCAGCCGTCGACCACCGCGGCGCGGTTGGGCCACTTGGTGATCTCGCAGCACGCGCTGAAGCACGCACCCGCGAACTGCTACCCCCTCGAGCCTCACGCCTAGGAAGACGCCGCGCGGATCGATCGCACCCGCGCGGACCCCGCAGCGGCGCATCGCGGAGGACATGCACCTCGCACTCATACAGACACCGACGCCCGACTAGGGACCGTCAATGTAGCGCGCCCGCCGCCCACTATCCTCGGGGGAGATGTAAGCGAAACTGGGCGGCGGGTATTCGGCCTCGGGCACTCGTGGACGTGCTTCTGGGCAGAAAGTGCGGTCGATGATCGAAGGAGGAAGGGTGCGGAAGAATCAGGCGTTCGCGGACGCGCTTCGCGCAGCGATGACCCGCAGGGGCATCACACTCGCGCGGCTTCAGACGCGCCTGGTCGATCACGGCACTCCCGTATCGATCTCCGCGCTGGGATATTGGCGCACCGGCGAACGCACACCAGAAGGCGCGCGGTCGTGGGCGGCCATCGCCGCCATCGAGGAAGTTCTCCACCTCGATTCCGGTTCGCTGAGTTCTCTGTTGCCGGTCAGCACGCGTGTCGGCTCCCCCTCGCCGATACGCACCCCCGAGGGGATCGGGCCGGTCATCGACTCGATCGACGAGATGGGCGACCTCCTCCTCACGGAACCTCCGGACAACGTGCGAGCGCTGAGCGTGCAGATCACCGTTGATGTCGATGAGCGAGGCGTTGTCGTTCGGCAGCGGCAACGCGTGCGTATCCAGGCGGTGCGGACACCAATGACCGAATTCGCATACGTAGAGATGGCTTTTGAGCCGAGTCCGGTCGAACCGGTCTTCAGCGCAGTCTACGGCTGCCGGGTTGTGCGCACGGTGTCCCGCGAGTCCGCCGACAGCTTCGGCTGCCTCTTCGCCCTGGACCGGGCAGTGCCCGTCGGGCAATCCACCATTCTCGAGATCCAGATCGACTACCCCGAGGGGTATCCCCCGGAACAGGAGTGCGGCTACGCCTCAAGACGGCGAACACACGAAGTTGTGCTCTGGGTTCGATTCGCGGAGGGATCAACGCCCTCGTGGATCGAAGAGACCGAGATCGTCGACGGTGTCGAGACCAAGCGCCGTCGCCAGCTCGATGGTGGTGCAGTCCACGCCGAACGCATAAACTTCCCGATCGGTATCCTGGCTCTCCGCTGGGGCTAGCTGTGCTGCCCAGGCAGGTTGGGCAACCAGGTGATGGGTGGGACCTTGACGATGGCAGTGTGGGGGCCTGGGATAATTTAGTGACGCAGCCATACGGGGAGCGCGACATCCGCGATAGCGGCGGCTGCCGGATGGTCGGCAAGCCGCAGGGAGACCGGAACAGAGCAGCGACGCCGGGGCACCGAAAGTTCTCGCAATTGGGAAACCGGCGATGACTGTGGAGAAGGAAGATCGCGCGGCCGTTTCCGTCGTCATCGAAGACGGCCGTGAGTTCTCCCACTTCTACGACGAACTCGTCGCTTCGAGGACAGCCTCACGACGAGCCCTGAAGACGCTGGCCCGGGATGGGTCGCATCAAGTCTCGCCAATCCGTTGACGCTCCGGGCGTCTTCTCAATGACACCTGCGAGGGGTGCTGCGAAAGACATCAGCGGCTGCGAAACCCGTAGCGATCGCGTTTCGCAGCAGTCTCACGAGAGGCCAGGAACTCCAGTATCGCTGCCGCGCGATCACGGGAATCACATGCCGACGCCACGGCGCCTCCGAACACCGTCTCGATCGCGCAATCGTCGGGGAGCACGCCGAGGATGCCTACTCCGGGCTGGCCGACGAGCTCGCTGAGTTGCTGGAAGCCGATGTCGACATCGCGCGCGGCCAGGGACGAGGCAACGGGAATCCCGGGGCGCGCCTGCACAAGCCGGTCGCCGACGGCCTGCGTCAAGCCCCACTCCTCGATCAGCCGCACGAGCGCGGTGCCGCTCGGTCCGGTCGAATAGCCGATGGATCTCGCGGCGCGAAGCGCCGCCCGCACGCCGTTCGCGTCTGGGAAGGCGGGCTTCTCTGGTCGAGGCGCGGGCAGCAGAGAATCGGATGGCACGGCCATCGCGGTCTGCGACAGCACGAGCGGCGTGACGGAGGCGGCATCCACGTGGCCCAGGTCCGCGAGCCGTCGCAGCGCACCGTCGCTGAGGAAGACAAGGTCGAACTTCTCCCCCGCGGCGACGCGCTGCTCGGCGTCCGCCCCGCCGACCGACTCCAGGTCGACGTCGCCGAGCCCCGCAAAGGAGGCTGCAGCGATCAGATCGGCAAGCAGATGCCGGGTGGCCATAGACGAGATCGCCCTCACGCGAGCTGCTCCTCCAGCTGACCGAGCACCCGATAGCAGTCGATAACCTTGCGAAGCGACGAGTTCGGTTCGCGACCCTCGCGGATCGCGGAGATGAACTCGCCGTCCTGCAGCTCGATGCCGTTCATACTGGCCGCGACGTAGGAGACGTCGATCTGCTCGTCCTTGCCGGTGAATAGATCGTCATAGCGGGCAAGGTAGGTCGCCGTGTCGCCGATGTAGCGGAAGAACGTGCCGAACGGACCCTCGTTGTTGAAGGACAGCGACAGCGTGCAGATCGCTCCGGTCTCGCTCTTCAACTGGATCGACATGTCCATCGCGATGCCAAGGTCGGGGTGGATCGGCCCCTGGATGGCGTTCGCCTGCACGATCCGCCCTGCCTGGTACGCGAACAGGTCGACGGTGTGCGCGGCGTGATGCCACAGCAGATGGTCGGTCCAGGACCGCGTCTCGCCCTTGGCGTTGGTGTTCGTCCTGCGGAAGAAGTACGTCTGCACGTCCATCTGCTGCACGGCGAAATCTCCCGCCGCGATCCGCTCGTGCAGGAGCTGGTGCGAGGGGTTGAAGCGGCGGGTGTGCCCGACCATCGCCACGCGGTCCGACGCCTCGGCTACGGCCAAGGTGGCCTCGGCATCCGCCCGCGAGTCCGCCAGCGGGATCTCGACCTGCACGTGCTTCCCGGCCGCGAGCACGGCCTGGGTCTGGCTCGCATGCAGCCCGGTCGGCGTCGCGAGGATCACGGCATCGACGTCGCCCCTTTCCAGCACGGCCTCGAGTCCGACGACGGCGTTCGCGACGCCGTACTGCGCGGCCACAGCATCCGCCTTCTCCTGCGAGGTCGCGCTGACGACCGTCACCTCGGCGTCCTCCATATTCCTGAGGCCGTCGAGATGCTTCATGCCGAAAGCGCCGGAGGCGCCGACGACCGCGATGCGGGTCGGATCGCTCATGCCGTGGCCTCTTCGAGTTCCTGGTTCGCCGACTCGTCTGCCGACGCGTTCGCCGATGCGGACTCCGCGAGGTGCGGTGCGACCTCGTTGCTGACCACTAGGTGGCCCACCGCTGTGTTGGATGCCGGCACGTGGTAGAACCGGTGGTCGACCTCGGGGGCTCCTCCGCCGAACTGGTCGTCCATGGCACCACGGGCGATCAGCCAGTCGACGAGTTCGATGCCCTCGGAGCCCGCCTCGTCGACGTACTCCATGTGCTGCCATTCGGTGAGGCCCAGCGGGTCGGCGATTAGGTGGTCGAGGAAGGCGTTGTCCCATTCCTTGTTGATGAGGCCGGCGCGCGGACCCTGCAGCTGATGGCTCATGCCGCCGGTGCCCCAGATCTGCACGTTCAGCTCAGGACCGTCCCACTTGTCGATCGCGCGGCGCAGCGCCTTGCCGAGCTCGTAGCAGCGGCGACCGGACGGCACCGGGTACTGCACGACGTTGACGGCGAGCGGGATGACCTTGACGGGCCACTTCTCGTCCGTGCCGAGCTCGCCGTAGACGAGCGACAGCGGCACCGTGAGACCGTGGTCGACGACCATCTCGTTGACCAGGGTGAGGTCGAAGTCGTCCTGGATGATCGACTGCGCGAGGTGGGCCGCGAACTCGGGATAGCCCTTCACGTCCGGCACCGGGCGCGGACCGTATCCCTCATCGGCGACCGGGTAGTGGGCTCCGGTGCCGAGCACGAACGTCGGGATGATCGAGGCATCGAACGCCGTCGCGTGGTCGTTGTACACGAGGATGACGACGTCCGGAGTGTTCTCCTTCGCCCAACGGCGGGTCCATTCGTACCCGTCGAACACCTTCTTCCAGTACGGCTCCTCGGTCTTGCCGAGATCCATCGCCGCGCCGATCGCCGGAACGTGCGAGGTGAACACGGCCGACGTGAACTTCGCCGGAGCATCCGGACGCATCGTCGTCGCCTTCTCGGTGCTCGGCGGCGTCCAGCCGTCGAGATCCTTGAGTCGTGCCCCCTGGGGGTTGCGACCGCCGCCGATCATCATGTCGCGATAGGCCGCCTCGGACATCCCGGTCATGGAGCCGGCCATCTGTTGGAAGCTCAGACCGTGCGTCGCCCCGATCTTGGCCAGGAAGTAGATGTTGCCGCCCTCGCCGATCATGGCGTTGAGGTCCATGTCGAGCACGGCCTGCCGCTGCACCGGATTCAGCGGCCATTCGTCGAGGTAGGCCGCCTCGTCGGCGAGGAAGCGCTCACGATTCTCGGGTGTCATCAGCGACATCGCGAACTGGTTGAGGTGGTACCCCTTGCGAGCCTGGTCGGCGTCGTAGATGGTGGTGCCGGGAATGTCTCTGTACGGCTTGTCGAGTGACATCGTCATTCTCCTTCGGTGGCGTCTGAGTCCGCCCAGTAGAGGCGGCGCGGATTGTCGACGAGCAGCTTCTGCTGCAGGGCCGGCGTCGTCGCGATCTGCGGGATGTAGTCGACCAGCAGCCCGTCGTCGGGCATGTGGTCCTTGAGGTTGGGATGGGGCCAGTCCGTGCCCCACAGCACGCGGTCGGGGAACTCCTCGACCACACGGCGGGCGAACGGCACGACGTCGGTGTAGGCGTGCTGCTCGCCGTCGAGCGCGCGCGGGCCGGTCGCGCTGAGCCGCTCGGGGCAGGAGACCTTGGTCCACACGTTCGGGTTCTCCCGCAGGAATCGCAGGAAGACACCGAACTCGGGGCCCTCCGGATCCTTCGTCACGTCGGGTCGGCCCATGTGGTCGACGACGACGTCGGTCGGGATGCCGGAGAAGAAGTCGTAGAGCTCCGGAAGGTCGTCGGCCTCGAAGTAGATCACGACGTGCCATCCGAGCGGCGCGATCCTGGCGACGATGTCGTCGAGGGAATCGGTGGGCACCCGGTCGACCAGACGCTTGACGAAGTTGAAGCGCACACCGCGCACGCCCGCGGCGTGCAGCTCGGCGAGCTCCTCGTCGGTGACATCACGGCGCACCGTCGCGACGCCGCGCGCCCGGCCTCCGCTGCGGCGGAGCGCGTCGACCAGCGCGCTGTTGTCCGCACCATGACAGGTCGCCTGCACGATGACGTTGCGGTCGAACCCGAGGTGATCGCGCAGGGCGAAGAGCTGATCCGCCGAGGCGTCGCACGGCGTGTACTTGCGCTCCGGCGCATAGCGGAACTCCGCGCCGGGACCGAACACATGGCAGTGCGCGTCGACCGCGCCCGCCGGCAATCGAAAGGTCGGCGTGGTCGGGCCGTCGTACCAGTCGAGCCAGCCGTCGGTCTTGGTGAATCCACCGGTCGTGTCGCCGTGCGCCATGATCAGTCCTCCACGTATTCCAGGCCCGCCGCGGCGAGAGGCTCGCGCATGCCGTAGAGATCGAGGCCGAGCACGCCATCGCGGAACTTCTGCCGCTTCGACTCCTCGCCGTCCTCACGCTTCTGGCTGGCATCCGCCACGGCGCCGACGAGATCGCGCGGCACGACGACCACTCCGTCGACGTCGGCGGCGACGACATCCCCCGGGTTGACGAGCGCGTTCGCGGCGACGACCGGCACGTTCACCGAGCCGAGCGTGGCCTTCACGGTCCCCTTGGAGTTGATGGCGCGGGAGAAGACCGGGAAGTCCATCCTCTCGAGGTCGGCGACGTCGCGGACGCCGCCGTCGATGACGAGTCCCTGGCAGCCGCGGGCCCTGAGAGAGGTGGCGAGCAGCTCTCCGAAGAACCCGTCCTCGCTCTCGGTCGTGCAGCCGGCGACGATCACATCGCCGGCCTGGACCTGCTCGGCCGCGACATGGAACATCCAGTTGTCGCCGGGCTGCAGCAGCACCGTGACCGCCGGGCCGCACAGTTTTGCCCCGTTGTACGCCGGGCGGATGTACGGACGCATGAGGCCGACACGTCCCATCGCCTCGTGGATCGTGGCGACCCCGAACTGCGACAGGCGGGCCACGTCGTCCGGGTCGGGACGCTGGATGTTCGTGCGGACGATGCCGAGATCGTTCAGTCGCATGGTGTGATCCTTCTCAGAGCCCGCGGGCGGTCACGGCGCGGTCGAGCCGCGGGTAGACCCGACGGGCGTTGCCCTCGAACACCTGTGCGCGCGCGGCATCCGACAGATTCGGGGTGGCGTCGACATAGCGTTTCGTGTCGTCGAAATGGTGACCCGTGCGCGGGTCGATGTCGCGGACTGCGCCGATCATCTCGCTGGCGAACAGGATGTTGTCGGTCGGGATGACGTCGGTCAGCAGGTCGATGCCCGGCTGATGATAGACGCACGTGTCGAAGAAGACGTTGCCCAGCAGGTGCTCCTCGAGCTCGGGCTTGCCGAGCGCCATCGCGAGACCGCGGAACCGACCCCAGTGGTACGGCACAGCGCCGCCACCGTGCGGGATGACGAGTTTCAGGTCGGGGAAGTCGGCGAACAGATCGCCCTTGAGCAGCTGCATGAACGCCGTGGTGTCGGCGCCCAGATAGTGGTCGCCCGTGGTGTGGAACACGTCGGAGCGGCAGGTCGTGCTCACGTGCACCATCGCCGGGATCTCGTATTCGACGAGCTTCTCGTAGATCGGGTACCAGGAGCGATCGGTCAGCGCGGGGGCGGACCACCGGCCGCCCGACGGGTCAGGGTTGAGGTTTACTGTCACGGCGCCGAGCTCTTCCACCGCTCGGGTGAGTTCGGCCACCGTCGTCGACGGGTCGGCACCGGGCGACTGCGGCAGCATGGCGCCGGGGAGGAAGCGGTCGGGGAACAGCTCGCCGACCCGCGCGACGAGGTCGTTGCAGATGCGCGCCCACGTCTCGCTGACGGCGTAGTCGCCGATGTGGTGGGCCATGAAGGAGGCGCGGGGGCTGAAGACGGTGACGTCGCTGCCGCGCTCGTCCATCAACCGGAGCTGATTCGCCTCGATCGTCTCGCGGATGTCGTCGTCGCTGATGCGGAGGGCGGCCGGATCCGGCGCGTCGCCCTTCCCCTCGGCGAAGGCGATCTGAAGATCACGCCAGGCGCCGAGCGGCGCCGGGGCCGTGGTGTAGTGGCCGTGGATGTCGATGATCAACGCGTGTCGTCCTTGTCACTCGGATGCTGTCGAGCCCGACTCTAAGTCGCGTTCTGTATATAGTCCAATAGATGTATACGACGTAACCCATAGATGGGATCGATGCATGACTCTCGCGGATCTGAACCAGTTGCGCACCTTCGTCGTGCTCTACGAACTCCGGAGCGTGACGGCGGCAGCGGAACGGCTGCATGTCACGCAGCCGACCGTCAGCTACACACTGAGGCGCCTGCGCGAGACGTTCGGCGACGCGCTGTTCCGGCGCGAGGGCAACGACATGGTGCCGACGGCGAAGGCCACGCAGCTCTTCGGCCCCCTGCATGAAGCTCTCGCGCAGATCGATCAGACGGTGAGCGACCCCGACGCCTTCGAGCCGGCGGGGTACAACGGCGAGCTCTCACTCGGTCTCACATCTATCGGTGAGCAGACGTTCCTTCCGCCGATCATGGCGTCCCTCGCCCGGGCGGGCGCGAGTCCGCATCTGCAGGTCGCGCGGCTGGACTCCGATCAGGTCGAAGACGGGTTGATCAGGGGGACGATCGATCTCGCGATGACCGTGTCGATGATCGGCAGCCCTCGACTGTGGCGAACGCACGTGCGCGCGGTCGAGTACGTGGCCCTCTCATCGGGACAGCATCCGCTTCCCGCCACGGGGCCGGCGATGTTCGCCGACCGCCGTTTCGTGCGCGTCTCCGCGCGCGGCGGCCACGTCTACCCCCTGCAGGCCCTGACCGAGCACGGACTCATGCCACAGGTCGCACTCACGGTCGAGGAATACGCCACCGTTCCGGCCGTGCTGGAGGCGACCGACCTGGTCGTGCTGCTCCCCCGCCACGTCGCCGAGGTCTTCATCGGGTGGTTCCCCGGTCTCCGTATCGCCGATCTGCCGTGGCCGGGGCAGAGCACGCCGGTGTCTGTCTATACCCGCCGCGAAGCGAACCTGTCCGCTGCCCAGAAGTGGTTTCGCTCCGTCGTGCTCGATGCCGTCACCGCGGGCGAGTACCGCACGACTCGCGCGGACTAGCTCTTCTCGCGGTTCCAGCTTGCCTTGCCCGGGGCGAAGGGACTCCGGACGTGGATCGACCAGCTCGAGTGCGGATGGATGGAGAGAATCGCCCGCTCATACCAGGCGCGGGCATCGTCGGAGAGTGCGGCGACCACGGCATCCTTGTCGACGTTGTCCTCCGGGCGCGGGCGGAGCGACTTCCAGAGGAGCTGCACCTCGGGAGCACCGGTCGGGATGCCGTCGATGTCGAGCACCGCGCGGTCCCAAGGAAGCTGGAGTCGCGGGTCGCGCTTGTAGACCCAGGCGCGCGGGGCACCGTCTTCGACGTTCATCTGGAGCACCCACACGTTGCGCGCGTCATCGTGAATGAGCACCGGCTGCGGATCAGCATCCGCCGAAACCTCAGCGAAGGGCATCACCGCGCCTTCCAGGTCGTCCGGAACCCAGGCGCTGAAACCCGGAGGCAGATCTCGGACGAGCTTGACCAGGTCTGCGGCGACCATGCTTACATCGGTGTTCGGACGCGGCCGGATCGCCCGGCCGAGCCAGCGGTCTAGGGCCACGCCGCCCGAGAGCCACCACCTCACGGACGCCGAGCCGAGGAGACGCGCGACCGAGTCCGCATCCAGCGGGGCCCACGCCGTTGCTGAAGTGGGTACAGAGGACATGCGTCGAGGCTACCCGGACGGGAGTAGACATGTGATGAGTGCCTTTCGTTGTGGTGCGGGCGTAGGTCAGCGCGTGGTGTAGCCGCCGTTGGCAAGGTTCGTCTGACCGGCGATGGGGCAAGAGCCCGGCGCAGAGCGACACTTGCGGCCCCCAGAACCCTCAGGAGGATGCTCAAGACCGAACGCGATACGGGCCCTGGGGCGAGCGGCCGCCTTGATCACTCGGCGCGTGGACGGGCGGACTGTTGCAGTCAAGGGGAAGGGGGCTGGTCTGATTCGTCGTTCGCCGCTGCCTCGATCCAGTCGACCGCGTCGTCCGAGAGGAGGAGGCCGACCTTCCCCGACTCGCCAGCCAACCAGGCGTCCGGCGTCACGGCACCGCCAGCGGCGGTGTCCGCTTCGGCTCGAGGCATGGCGACGATCTCGGAATGGGGGCCATCTACGAAAGACCTGGAGACGATCCCTCCAGCAGGCTGTTGAGCAACGTGACGGCCGCCCTCGTCGACGAGAATGATCCGGCGCGATAGAGAGCACGCTCACCTGGCGACCGTTGGCGAGATGGCCAGCTCCGGAAGGGCACGAGGCCACTCGGTGTTAAGACGTGGGCGAAGGGCCTCACCGAAACCCAACTCGAGCGACTCGAGTACGCAACCGGGCTCTCCTCCGGTGTGCTTCGGGCCAGCAGCGAACGTGGTGCAGTTCGATCGCATGGGGTTGATCTCAGCGCGAAGCCCAGCGACGGGCTCGCCGGATCGCTTCTGCCAAGAGCCTTAAAGACTCGGGGGGGGGGCATGGAGACAGTCGTGGGAGTTCGCGTTTGGTCCCCCGCAGGGCGCGCACGATCGCCGGCAAATTCGCGACCTCCCAACCATCGGTGCGCGAGCGCTAGCATTCTGTCATGCGGAAGGTTCTGGGTGTACGTCCGCCCTATGCGATCGACTCAGTCGATCGCGCCCTTCAGCTCCTGCAGATGCTGAGGGACAACGGTTCTTTGAGGGTCGTCGATGCGTCGAAAGAGCTGGGCGTTTCAGTGTCGACGGCGCACCGTTTGATCTCGATGCTTGTCTATCGCGGGTTCGCGATCCAAGAGGAGTCGCGAACCTACGTCCCGGGGCCGGCGATGGGAGAGGATGCCGTGACGCTCAGACATGGCCTCAGCTTTAAGAACGCCATGCAGCCGTATCTGGAGAGACTTTCCGCAGAAACCGGCGAGACCGCAAACTTGATGATCCGCGTGGGCGCCAATGTGCGTTTTCTTAGCTCGGTGGAGAGCGTTAGAGTTCTGCGAGTCGGAGATAGGCGCGGTTCTGTGCTGTCGGCCCGACTGGCTTCTGGGGGGCGAGCGCTCCTTGCTGAACTGTCGGTAGCGCAGATCCGGCGGATCTATGCGGGGGAGAGCGACGTCGATTCACTCATCGAAGACCTGGCTTACATTCGCAAAGCTGGCTTCGCGACGAACGATGAGGCGACGGAGGCCGGCGTGTACGCGGTGGGTGCGGTCGTGCACTGGGGAGCTGAGGAGACAGGCGCGATCTCGGTGTCCTTTCCGTCTTCGCGTTTGACGGCGCCACAGCGCGACCAAGTCATCGACGCCGTTCTTCGAACGTGTCGGGCTATCGCCTCGACAGCACCTGTCTGATCCCACCGATCTTCAGTCGAATCCCGGCAGTCGTCTTTGCTCAAGCGGGTAAGGGGACGCTTCGATGAAGCGCCATTCGGCCCCGAAGCCTTCGGCAGGGTTGATGCGCACAGCGCCTGTCTCCGTATCCTCTGGGGTCAGACCGGCCGAAATCAAGTGAGAACGAACTCGATCAACGCTCTCGACAAGATAGGAGACCCCGAGATAGGAGTCATGCCCTTCCGCCACCGCGCGTTCAAGCTCGGTATCCGGGTTGGGGACCGCGAACTCGACGACGGTGTCGGCGAGGCGAATGAACGTGCTGTCAGCGACGAGTTCTTGGTTTCTGCCTACGGCGATCGTCTCCGCGCCGAGCAACTTCACGTAGAGGTGCAACGCGCGTGCGGGGTTGCTCGTTGCGATCGTGTGATGCGACGTGAGAAGTAGTCCGAGCGGATCCTCCGGATCCAGAACAGGTCCCGTCCAGTCGGAGCGAAGGCGCGGATCCGCCTCGCGAGAGTACTTCTCCCAGTGCCGACGACCCGTCTGTTGGAATTCGTAGCGGATTCCCGTGTCTTCCGGTTCCGTGAAGCCAGTGAGGATGTCGTCTGCAAACGAGGACACCGGTGGACGCTCAGAGGTGATCCGTGCGCCTTTCTGATCATGGCTGCGGATGCCAGCGTCGGCAAGAATCGCGAAAACGCCTTCCGCGTCATTTGTGTACCAGCCGAGGCCGATCATCCCATCAGCGACATCTTTGTACCGAGTTTGACCGGTGAGAGAGCCCTGAGCGTGCAGCGGCGGGCAAAGGAACACCCAGTGAATATCTGAGATGAAGGCGAAGAACGAGTAGTTCGTCGGATAGTCGGGCTTGAGAAGGTCGAGGTCGAGGGTCTCCTCCCACCGCAAGGGGCGCAGTCCGAAAACGCGCCGGAACCAATCGCGCGCGGCTTCAAGATCGTGGACGGCGATAGTGGGGTGGTAAAGAGCCGGAACCAACGACCGGTGTTCGGACATGGCAGTCATTTGACGTCCTCCTCGGACGATTCTTCATAGCCTTCGAGTGCGACGACATCGACATCGACCGCCCCCGCGCGCAGCGACTTTAGCTGCGCATACTCTTCGGAGTTCCAGAAGCGCACCCGATCCTCGGCGCTGGAGAACTCGAGCAATGAGTCTCTCCGGAGCTCGAACTCTCCCTCGAGGTGAGCCTCGTCTTCACCGCGGATCAGGTAACGCCCCCCGAAGAGGGGTAACAGCTGCACGATCCGCTCGCGATACTCCTCATACCGTGCAGCATCTCGCACCACACCTCGTCGCACCATGACATAGGACTTTGTCATCGTCGCTCCTTACGAGCGCCAGGCAGGGACGGAATTGTCGGGTTGCCAATTGAACTGAATCATGTTGCCATCGTCGTCATAGAAGAGGAAGGATTTGCCGGTCACGCCCCATTTCCAGACGTAGTCGGTCTGCGTTTCGTATCCGGCATTGCGGATCTTCTCAAACCAGCCGTCGATGTCGTCGACCAGAAACGCGACCTCGTGAATCCCGGTGTGTCCGTACTGGAGGGACTCGGGCGGGGTGCGCCGGATCTCCGGGACGGACGGCTGCTGGAGCTCGATCAGCGCCCCTTCCTCGGACTGCAGTAACACCATCCTCGAGGTTGCGTTCTGCACCTTGAAAATGTCATCCAGCAGATTCTGGCTCATTCGTGATTGGTCGCCCGCATCCGTGTCGGGAATGGTCCGGTCGGCCACCACGCTGAACCCGAGCACGTCTCGCCACAAGACGAGAGCTCGGTCGGTATCGCTCACGAAAACAGCGACATGATGAAACTTCATTGTTGCTCCCTGTGCGTCATGATGCTCGTCGTTGAGCGCAACAGCACGCTAACAACATCACGCATCGAGGGCATTCGTGTTTCCTTCATGCAGAAAGAGTGCGCGGTCTCGTGGACTTCCAGCTCATCATGACTCAACGCCCAGGTTTGATCTCAGAAGCCAGGCCGAGACTCGAACTCCTCCAACGATTGGACATCCCGTGTCAACGATGACTCGCAGGCCCAAGCAAACGAATCCTGCCCGCGCAGCGGTCGCGGCTCTCGTCGGTACCACTCTGGAGTGGTACGACTTCACGCTGTTCACGTTGTACAGCGCCCTGATCTTCCAGAGGATATTCTTCGTCGAGTCATCGCCCGCGATCGCTACGGTTCAGTCCCTGGGGATTTTCGCCGCCGGCTTCCTTGCACGTCCGATCGGAGCCCTCGTTTTCGGACGCATTGGAGACCGACACGGTCGCAAGACCGTCCTTGTCGGCACGCTGCTCGTGATGGGCATCGCGACGGCGACGATCGGCCTGTTGCCCACCTACGCGCAGGTGGGGGCCCTCGCCCCGTTGCTCTTGCTGTCGCTCCGGCTAGCTCAGGGTTTCGCCGCCGGCGCAGAGGTGGGGACCGCGATTACCGTGTCCGCGGAGTATGCGCGACCGGGACGTCGCGGCCTGTGGGCGGCGGCACCTGCGATGGGGAACTTCGCCGGGCTCGTCCTCTCAGCCATCGCCTTCCGCCTGGTGGTCGGACTTCCCGAGGAAGCACTTTTGAGCTGGGGCTGGCGCGTACCGTTCCTTGCCGGCTTCGTTGTCGTGATCGTCGGCATTGCGGTCCGGCTCGGCCTCGCGGAGACGCCAGCGTTCATCGCGAAGAAGGCAGCTGGTGTCGTCGAGCGGACGACTCTGATCCAGGTGTTCCGCACGAGCTGGAAGCCGATGGTCTTGCTGGGCATCGTCTATTTCTGTGGCAATGGACTGGCCTACTTCTTTCAGGCGCTTGCGGCATCGTACGCGGCTGGGGTGCTGAAACTGGCGCCGATCGATGTGAGCAACGGCACCCTCATCGGCGCAATCGGCGGTTTCATCACGGTCGCGCTCTACGGTGCGCTGTCAGACCGCATCGGCCGTCGCCCCGTGATGATCGCCGGCTTCGTCTGGGCCGTCATCGCCGCCGTGATCCTCTTCCTCTTCATCGGCCCGGGCAACGCGATCGGATTCATCGTGGTGATGGTCATCGCTTTGGCTCTCTCCAACGCAGGGATCAACGGTGGCGTGAATGGTTGGGGCACTGAGATCTTCACGACAGAAGGGCGCATCACGGGGATGACCCTCAGCCGCGAGATTGCAGGCAGCCTCGGCGGCGGCATCATCCCGGTGATTGGTGCGAGCCTCATCGCAGGTGCGGGCGGTTCAGCGCACTTCTATCTGCTGGGACTGGCTGGAGGCCTTGCCCTGGTGGGCACGCTGACGGTTCTGCTGGTGCGGGAGACGCGGGGACGCGAAACCGATATGGACCGCCCCGCCGGTCGTGGCCAGGACGCACGTCGGGGAACGCCCATCGTTTGAATGACCGGCCATCTACTGGATGGCTTCGCACGCAGGAGGAGACCCCATGCAGTTTCACGCCGACGGCTTTCATGCGGGTGACCCCGCGTTGATGCCTCTCGATCCAGCGCACCCCCCCACGGATCCGCACCAATCAGAAGTGGACGTGCTAATCGTCGGGACGGGTCCAGCCGGATTGGTGCTGGCGGCTCAGCTGGCGAGGTTTCCGGAGATCACGACGCGGATCGTCGAACGCCGTCGCGGGCCGCTGGAGCTGGGACAGGCAGACGGGATCGCTTGCCGCACCGTGGAGATGTTCGAGGCGTTCGACTTGAGTGCTCGGCTGCTGTCGGAAGCGTACTGGGTCAATGAAACCGTGTTCTGGCGTCCCGACCCTGCCGATCGCAACCGGATCGTCCGGACCGGTCGCGTGCAAGACACCGAGGACGGATTGTCTGAGTTCCCGCACGTCATTGTGAACCAGGCACGCGTCCACGACCACCTGTTGGATTCTATGGAACGCGCCCCCGCCCGCCTGGTGCCCGACTACGGTCTCGAGTTCGTGTCCCTTGAACGCGACGATGACGAGGATCATCCGTTGGTCGTCTGTCTCCGACGAGCTCAGGGAGCCGATGATGAGTACATCACCATCCGAGCACGGTACGTCATTGGGTGCGATGGTGCGCGCAGCGCAGTGCGGAAGGCTATCGGGCGCGTGCTCGAGGGCGACGCCACCAACCACGCGTGGGGCGTGCTCGATGTCCTGGCCGTCACCGACTTTCCTGACGTTCGCTTCAAAGCAGCCATCCAGTCGGCGGAGAACGGCAACATTCTGCTGATCCCGCGCGAGGGCGGCTTCCTCGTGCGACTGTACGTCGACCTCGGCGAGGTCACAGCGGAGAATCGTTCCGATCTCCGAGGAATGACGGCGACGGACATCGCCGAACGGGCGGCCGCGGTCATGCATCCATACTCGCTGGAAGTGAAGGAGGTGGTCTGGTCGTCTGTCTATGAGGTGGCCCAACGCTTGGCTGACTCCTTCGATGACTCGGGGGATACTCAGGCAGAGAGCCGTGACCCCCGCGTGTTCATTGCCGGAGATGCGTGCCATACGCACAGCGCGAAGGCGGGCCAGGGCATGAACGTGTCCATGCAGGATGCCTTCAATCTCGGCTGGAAGCTCGCATCCGTGCTCCGCGGGGAGAGCACTGAACTCCTGCTTTCCACCTACTCGGCTGAGCGTCTGCCCGTCGCGCGCGAGCTCATCGACTTCGATCGTGAATGGTCCGAGATGATGGCAGGTGTTCCTTTTGATCCCGCTCATCCGGAGCGCGGTGGTGTGGATCCGACGGTGCTGCAGGAGTATTTCGTGCAACAGGGTCGGTATACCGCGGGGGTCGCGACCCGCTATCCGTCGTCGCTGCTTGTCAACGACGCTCAGCATCAATCCCTCGCATCAGGGTTTGTGATCGGGACGCGGTTCCATTCCGCGCCAGTGACTCGTGTCGCCGACGCGCGGATCGTAGAACTGGGACACGCGGCCAAAGCGGATGGGCGCTGGCGCATCTACGTCTTCGCCGGAGAAGAGGAAGACCGCTTTGCGACGTTCCTCGAGTGGCTGGAAGATTCTGCGGAATCTCCACTGAACTGGTCGAAGCAGTCCGGCCCGTCGGGGTCGCTCGACGTGCGCGGTGTCGTTCAACGACCGCACCAGGATGTGGCAGCGGACCGACTTCCCTCCCTGCTTCGTCCTCGCAGCAGCCTGCTCGGGCTGGTCGACTACGAGAAGTGCTTCACCTCGGTTGTGAGCGGCGAGTCAGAGGACATCTACGAGGCACGCGACATCGATCGGGGTAGCGGCTGTGCTGTCCTGGTTCGCCCGGACCAGTATGTTGCAGATGTGGTCGACTTGGACGACCCGATGAGACTGACCCGATTCTTCGGTCGATTCCTCGTTCGGGAAGACGGTCGCGACACGTTGGCGCTCACCGGAACGAGGGGGTTCGCGCATGGCGAAGCAGCAGATTGACGCCGAGTACGACGTCATCATTCTCGGGGCCGGCATCGCCGGTCTTGTCGCGGCGACCTCTGCGGCTGAGGACGGACTCCGTGTTGCGCTCCTCGAGAAGACCGGTGACGTGGGCGGAAGTTCTGCGATGAGTGGCGGTTTCTTCGCCTTCTCCGGCACGCCCGAGCAGGCGGCCCACGGAGTGGAGGATTCGGCAGGACTCTTCCTCGACGACCTGCTTCGCGTAGGAGGCCACCGAAACGACCCCGCATTGCTCACCGCGTATCTCGAGAACCAGGACGACACCTACGAATGGTTGAAAGAACACGGGGCACACTTCACCGCGCTCGAGTTGAGTTCCGGCCAATCGCGACCCCGTTCTCATCTCAGCCCCATCCGCGCCCTGCTGCGCTCCCTGGCCGCCCAGTTCGTGCGGAACGGGGGCCACCTCCGCCTCGACCACGAGGCGACGCGATTGATCGCGAACGAGTCGGGTCGGGTCATCGGAGCAGTAGCGAAGGGTCCGGACGGTGAGGTGCTCCTCCAGGCGCGCGGCGGCGTCATCATTGCGTCGGGAGGCTTTTCTCGAAGTCGCGAGCTGATAGAACTCTTCGCCCCCGAGCAGTTGGCGGCTATTCCGTACGGAGGCAAGGCGAACACGGGCGATGGGCTTCGGATGGCATGGGCCTTCGGCGCGGGGTTGGCCGACGTGGCATACATCGCAGCCACCTACGGGTCGCACCCCGAAACCGGCGAACAGTTTCATGAACTGCTGACGGCTTTCTACATGGGGGCCATCATTGTCAATGCGAACGGAAAGCGGTTCGTCGACGAATCCCAGTCCTACAAGACTCTTGGCTCGGCCGTGCTGACGCAGCCGGAGGGTCTCGGCTTTCAGATTTTCGATGCGCGAGTGCGCGCGCTCTCCCACACGGGCGTTCCGCTCAACGACATAGGCTTCCTCGAAGACCTCGGGCACGTGCACAAGGCTGACTCCCTGGATGAGCTCGCAGCGCTCTGCCAGATACCGCCCGACGCCCTACGTCAAACTGTGACGGAGTACAACGACATGGTCCAAAGCGGCAGCCAGGACCTTTGGGGACGCACCAACCTCTGCAACGGTGTCGGCGATCTCGTCACCGTCGAAGCAAGTCCTTTCTACGCCTACCCGGCGAAGGCTCTCATGACGAGCACATACTGCGGCGTGACCATCAGTCCCGACGCGCACGTTCGAAACATCTACGGCGCGGACATTCCTGGCCTCTACGCCATCGGCGAGGTCACCGGCGGATTTCACGGCAAGGCGTACATGACGGGTACCTCCCTCGGAAAGGCGGCCATCTTCGGTCGCATCGCTGTACGCACCATCGCCGCGGATGTGAACAGTTCGGGCCTGACCCCAAGTCGGTCGCCCTAAATTCGAACGCCAGGCGTCACCGATCCGCAAACGACAGTGCATTGCGGGCAGAAATTGTCCTCGGCCTCGTCTCGTTACGTGCGGGATGTTGCCCGTCGTCGCGAGCAATTGCGCGCAAGCACCTTAGCGTCCCGCCGTGGGACGCCCGGACCACCACATCGCACGGAGGAGTGACTGATCCATGTCGCTGCCACTTCCAGTGGGAGATGACCCTTCTCTCCCTCGGCTGCTGCCAGTGATGGTGATGGCGGCAGCGCCACTAAAGATGATACTGGGTGGGCCTCGCTTCCAACTCCGTGCTACTGCGCGCGAGCGTCGCAAGTTCTCTGGGCTGGAGAGCCGACCGTGATGGTGGTGCTGAAGGATGATCATGTAACCGTGTCGGTCGTCATCGAAGACGACCGCGGATTCACCTACTTCTACGACGACTTCGTCATTTCGAGGGCAGCCGCACAACGAGCGCTGGAGGCGCTGGCCGGGGACGGGCCGCATCCGGTTTCGTGCGACCCGCTGACGTTCCGGGCGTCGTCTCAATGAGACCTGCGAGGGGCACGTCTCGGAGTCGGCGGGCACGTTCTGTCCATGGAACAAAGAGCGGACACGGATGATGGCACGCGACACCGATATATCGGTGAGAGAACGGCGGGAACGGACGGTGCGGATGAGCAAAGGGTTTGTCGTTGGAAGCGCCTCGGATGCGGAGGCGGACCGTGTCTCGCTATGACCCAGAGCCGGCGTTCGCCAGATTGAATCGCGCGCTCGAGTCCGGGGATGACGATGTCATCGCCGATGCTCTCGTGTCCGATGCATGGCCGCTGTTGAACCATCACTTTCAGGTTTTCGCCGATGCCTTGGAAGCGCTCCCCGCGAGCGCCGTGCACCGCCACTACCCGCTGGAGTTCTATCACCCCCTCACAGGAATCGTGTATAGAGGGCCAAGCGGACCGTCCCCTGGCGATGCGAAGAACCTGCAGGGGGATCATCTGGCGATCTTCCACCTCACCCGCCTGCTCACCGCCCGCATCGTGGGCGACAGTGACAACCTTGAGTACTTCTCGAATCAACTTGCGCACTGGGCCAGCACGCAGGCGCGGACCGACCGCGATGCGCCGGATGGGCCCGTGCCGTTGTACCTCATTCAGGTGGGTTACACGGCACTACTCAGAGGTGATCTTCGTGGAGCGCTTCGTTACCTCGGGATCGCGACCAGTCTCGCCCTCCGTTCGCGGCTTCACGATAGCGCCCGACACGCCTACATCATCAGCTCGTTGGCCCACTCGATGAGGGGGGCCGTAGCCGAGGCCCGTGCCGCGCTTGAGAATGCGATCGCTCGCCCGGTGATCTCCCCGGAACTCTATGAGATCGGCGTTGGATCAGCTGAGGCGGCAGCCCGGGCCATGGTGAGTGTCGAAATCGGCGCATCCGACGCGGATGCAGTGGTCGCTGCGCTCTCGCCGATCGAAGCTCCGGACGAGACATGGGTGTTCAAACTCCTCGCGCGGGTTCGGCACGCGCTATCGCATCACCGCGCTCTGGAGGCCCTCGAAATGGTGGCGCTGGCCCAGGCAACGCAACGCGTAGCCAGAGCTTCCCTTGCGGCTGATGTCATGGCGTCGCTGCGTATCGAATCGCTGCTGGAGGCAGGGCTCATGGGCGAGGCCCGGCGCTTCGTCGACCGGCAGGACGGACGGAAAGGGGTGCTCACCCAGGTCGCGATGCTCCGGATGCACGTCATGGCGGGCGAGCGGGAACGGGCGGCACGAGCAGCCGCGGCGATCGTCGCGCAGCCAACTCTGACCGTGGGAGTTCACACCAAGGTTCTGATGCTGCTGGCTTGGGCAGATCAGGTCGCCGGCGAATCGGTCAGCGCAAGCACGGCGGCTCAGCTCGCTGGCTATGCGGCGCAGGGGGGTAGGAGGCTCCTTTCTATGGTGCCTCGTGACGTCGTTGCCGCCCTCGCGGCGACACTCGACACAAGCGCGATCGCGCAGCACGGGCATGCGCTGATAGCAGACATCCCGGCGCCACGATCGTCTGAGATCGCCGCCCGCCTCACTCGCGGCGAGTTGCGGGTGTTACGGGAGTTGACGGAAGGGCGATCAAATGTGGACATCGCAGCCACTCTGCAGCTCTCACCGCACACAGTGAAGACGCATATGTCATCTATCCTCCGCAAGCTCGGCGTTTCCACGAGAAGTGCGGCAATCACGGCCGCAGCACGGCAAGGACTGATCGATCCGGCTGGATAGCGCACCGACGATCTCAACGCTCGAATGCTGCTTCTCGAGAGGCGTCGCCGAGGATGGCAGGTCAGGCGACGCACCTGACCGTCCGTCCGCCGCACGTGGCGCAGTGCTGCGCTTTACCCACGCTGCGGGTGTCTCGCGTCGCGCCGCGGGACGAAGTTGAAGCGGGACGTCGGGCGGCTCACGCTCGCGGTTCCGACGAGGGGATCTTGTGGGTCCGAGCCGGGGTTGCTGCCGTGGTTGAGGATCGCGGCAGCAACCCCATCGAGGTTCATCCGTCGGTGACGGTGCGATGGCTGTTCGATCTTGCAATTCCTTGAGTTTGTGGAATTGCCTCTCATGGCGCCGAGTTACCGTCCCGGAAGACGACTCCGGGTGCCGAGAGAAAAGCGACCCGATGATGCCGTGTAAGCGGGCGGCATCGAGCCCTGCGTAAGACGCGTACTAAAGGGTTCCGCAAAGGTCGATGAATGTCTTCGAGGAGGATTCGACCTCCTGCTTCGCGGCGGCGAGGTCATCATCGGTCGTGGCTTCGCCTTCCTCGGTCATCGCCTGAGACAGATTCTCCAGAGCAGTCTTTACATCCGCGTTTTCGACGCTCGTCGCAGCGCCGGCGTATAGCGCGGCGACTTCACCGAGTGCGTCAGCCGCGGCCTGCTGCTGCGCCGTCGTGTCGCCGCCGGCCGCTAGCGCCTCAGCATATGCTTCGCCGGCGTCCTTCAACTTCGCCGCCTTCTCGGTGAGCGTCCCGAGCTTCGATGCTGCTGCCTCGCATCCGTCAGCGGTCGATTGGGAGTTGCTTGCCGCACCTTCGTTCGCTTCGGTTGTGTCGGCGGAACATCCGACGAGCGAAAAAGCGATGAGTGCGCCGAGTACGGGCACCGTGAAAGTGAGCGTCTGACGCATTCTTTGTCTTCTGTGCATTGAGGGAACTCCTTCTTGATGGTGGACGCCGGTCCGCGCCCGCGAGCCAACATTATCCATGTCGCGAGGGCGAATGAGGGCGAGGGCATTCGGTTCCGATAATCGGCCTGTCACGGCAGTCTCTGTACGGGAATTCACGTACAGAGACTGCCGTTGTTGCTACCGCAGTCCTACGGAGAATGACAAAGACACGAGGCACACGCTTGGACCGTGACAATCCTTCAGGGCCCTCATCAAAGACGGCTTCGTCCAATAGGAGAAGGCAAATTCGAATAGCGCCCGTCGAGGCTCCCTGCCGCCGCACGACCACGAGGACCATCCGGTCAGCGTACGAACGTCGGATCCAGCACAACAGTGCACGACTCTCGTGTCGTCGTCCCGCCGCGCTTCGTCTACGGAATCGTTTCCGCTTGTGGCCTCCCCCAGCGATACCAGGCGACGACGCTGATGAGCAGCGCAAGGATGAGACCCGCGACCACCCAGAGCACCACGAGATAGTCAACCCAGGAACCGACTGGTGGCTGCCCGGGAAGGAAATTGCGCAGTGTCGGCGTCGCGAACAGCATCCCGGCGTTCCAAGTAAAGAAGCCGATCTCCACGCGGCGGTGGCCTCGCAGCGCCATGATCGCGACGGTCAGACCGAGCACGGGCATGATCAGCATCAGGGCGATCAAGACGATGCCGAAGACCACGGGGGCAGTCGCCCGCTGAGCCTCGATGACATACTGCTGGACGACCACCCCGCCCTCCGCCGTCGCCTGAGGCGCCGTCGTATCCTCGCGGATAGTGATATTCCACCCGGGCACGTGGTGCGGCGCAAGACTTACGTCCGCCGAAACCGCCTGAGGCTCACCGCTGTTCGCGGGTTGCGCGGATACCAGAACAAGGGTCTGGCTCGGGTGCGTGTCGAACGGCCAATGCTCGATCGTCCCTGACGTGCGCAGCTCCACGCTGGACGGCGCAACCGGCTTGCCTGTCTCAAACACCATCACCTGCCCTGCGGCATTGGCAGCAGACGAAAGAAGTAGCCGGAAATCTTCTGCGATCGTATACCCGTCACTCGTGAGAAGAGGGCCGCTGTCTGGTCCGAAGGCCAAATCAAATCGGATGCGATCGGTCGCGGCGTCGACGTCACGGGGTGTGAGTACGACGTGCAGCCCTTGTCTCGAGTTGTCGATAGGAGTGCCCACGTCGGTTCGCCCACCTTGCGCGTATAGAAAGACCACGCCTGCATAGAGTCCGGCGAACACCACCACGCTCACGACGACGAGGACCGGGAACCGCCGTCGCGTCGACTGTTCCATCCGTTCACCCATTTTCGTATCCTCTGCGGGCAGCGCACCCCAACACTCGACACGGGGCAGACCGCGCCCGCGGACGACGGGCATGGGGCGTATGTGACGCCGCCGCTCTACCGGGAGAGTAACAGTGGCGAGACAGCGTCGAACGCGTCGGGCACAATGCGGATGTGGCAGGAGTGGCGTGTTGGGCGTTCGATGCCGCTTACGACAAGAGCGGCCGCAGCTGGGTGCCTACGTGGAAACTCGTAGGTCTGCGCACGGAGAACAAGGAGTTCATCACCCGGGTCGGCCCAGTGCATCCCAGTCCGGATAACCTCAATGCGCGCGCATCTCCGTGTCCGACCCGAGGATTCCATGCCTGCGCGTTCTCCGTCCCATCGACCACGAAACCGGAAGCCAGATGACGTGCCACGCTGACGATACGCTTCATCCTCCACGCCTGCTCAGCCTTGGACACGCGAGGCGCGCGACTCGGGATACGCGCAACCGATGAGGCTTGCCGTCGTCACGCGGATCTATCGCCCGGAGCCTGCGGCAGCCTCCATCTTCCTCGGTGCGGTGGTGGATTCCGCGCTGGGCAGGGGCATACTCGTCGACGTGTACACGGCGACCCCGCCTCTGGGAACGCCATCGCAGACGCGGGGTGAGCGGGTGCGAAGCTGGCCCGTCCTGCGCGACTCGACGGGATACGTGCGCGGGTACGCGGGGTACGTGAGCTACGACGTTCCCCTGTTCTTCCGGCTGCTCTTCGGTCCTCGTCCGGATGCCGTCCTCGTCGAGCCGCCGCCGACGTCCGGGGCTGTCGTACGAGCGGTATGCGCATTGCGCCGCATCCCCTATGTCTACGACGCGGCGGACATCTGGTCCGATGCCGTTCAGCTCGAGCCGGTGCCTGGGGTCGTGATCCGCGTGCTGCGCGCGGTCGAGAAGCTCGCACTTCGCGGCGCCGCGCACATTGTCACGGTCTCGCAGGGGGTCGTCGGCAGAATCCGCGCGCTCGGTTCCCATGCGCCCGTCACGGTGACCGGCTTCGGGGCCGACGCCACTCAGTTCACCTACCTCGAGATGCCGACCGAGAAGCTCTTCGTGTATGCGGGCAGCTACTCGCCGTATCACGGGGCCGACATCCTGGTCGACGGCTTCGCCCTCTTCTCGGAGCAGTACCCCGGCTACGTGCTGAGGTTCATCGGCAACGGCGCCTCGCGTGACACCGTGGAGCAGAGGGCACGCGAGCTCGGTGTGAGTTCGCAGATCGAGTTTCTCGAGCCCGTGACGCCGGCCGCCCTTCTGCCTCACCTGAATGCGGCGGTTGCGAGTCTCGCCACCATCAAACCGGACACGGTCTACGAGTACTCGTACGCGTCCAAGGCCTTCTCCTCCTTCATGACGGGCTGTCCGGTCATTTTCGCGGGGTCCGGCCCGACCATCGACCTCATCGAGGAGGCACGTGCCGCGGGGGTTCGCGCCGGCGCTGCAAGCGCCTATGACGCAGAGGCCATCGCCGCTCAACTGGTCGAGTCGGTCGAGTCGCTGCCGTCCGCGGACGAGCGTCGAGACCTCGCCCTGTGGGCGTCGCAGAATCACTCGCTGCAGGCCGTCGCGGATCGCGTCGTCGACGTCATCTCGGACACCCCTGCCCGGGTCGGAACGTGAGCGGCGCACACGACTTCTCTCTGCGGTCGTATGCGGAGACGCTGGATGCGTACGTCGCCGCGGGATATGCGGTCTCGAGCTTCGAGAACTATCTCGACGCTGCCCGCGAGCGACACCTCATCCTCCGCCACGACATCGACAACAGCATCGAGCTGGCGGTCCAAGTGGCGCGGATCGATGCTCGACACGGATGCACGTCGAGCTTCTTCATCCGTGTGCATGCGCGCGGCTACAATCCCCTGAGCCTTCCTTCGCTGCTGGCGATACGTGAGATCGAGCAACTCGGGCATGAAGTGCAGCTCCACCTCGAAGGCGGACTGCGAGAGTGGCTCGGATCGAGCAACCTCGACTGGGCCCACCGGCAGCGAACGATCTTCGAAGCCGCGGTCGGGCGCCCGATCAGTGGGCTGAGCCTTCATGAGCCGGCGCGGATGGGGGGTGCCTCGTTCGCGGACGAACTGGTGCGCGAGTGGGGCCTCCGCTATCACGCCTATGAGGAGCGGTTCATGAACCCCTCCATGAAGTACCTCAGCGATTCGAGCGGACACTGGCGTGAGGGTCACTTCGGGTCGTGGGTCGGCAGGGAGCCTCTCATGCATGTGCTCACGCACCCCTTCTGGTGGTACGAGAGAGTTCCCGCCGAGAACTACTAGACCGGCACACGAGCGAACGGCAGGACCATGAGGCGAGATCACGACAGAGCCAGCGAGCAGCCCCGCGACCCCAAAACGCGCTCGCGCCGCGATTTCTTCAAAGCGGGCGGGATCGCAGCCATCGCCGGAGGCCTGGGAGCCGCGGGCGGCGCGGCTGCCGGCGCAGCCATCGGCTATCGCGACGGATTCGCCGCGGGCGCCGATGACTTCGTGGGGCTCCAGCCCCGGTCTGCGCCGGGCTTCGACCACATGGTCGTGGTGATGGGTGAGAACCGAGCATTCGACAACCTGCTCGGCTGGCTGTATACGCCGGAGACTCTCCCGACCGGCGCCCAGTTCGACGGGCTAGCGTTCGGCGACTACTCGAACTCGGCTCCCGACGGGACCGTCATCCCCGCTCATGTCTACAACGGCGACACCGACAAGGTGATGGGGTACCCCAACCCCGACCCCGGGGAGGAGTTCCCGCACGTCAACACACAGCTGTTCGACCATGTTGAGCCACAGGGCAACGAACACCTGTGGGTCGAAGAGATGACCCATCCCTTCAATCAGCCGGGTTCCACCGAAACTCCGACGAACTCGGGTTTCGTGCACGACTACTTCATCAACTACCGGCGACTGAAGAAAGGCGTCGAGCCGCAAACCGACGACCTTCGACACATCATGGGCGGCTTCTCTCCCGAGATGCTGCCGGTGCTCTCGACGCTCGCCCGCGAGTTCGCCGTGTTCGATCATTGGTTCTGCGCTGTGCCGTCGCAGACGTTCTGCAACCGGTCCTTCTTCCACGCATCCACGTCGCACGGCTTCGTGACCAACAAACACGGCGGCGGCTACGGCAAGTGGATCGACGCTCCGGAGGCGCCCACGATCTTCAACCGGCTCGAGGACGCGGGGCTGAGTTGGCGGATCTACTTCG
>Ga0307406_10000155_pt1 | contig 40861 bp, 37 predicted proteins | sample 322Cmetagenome_3_FD_203706 | JGI IMG/M metagenome (GOLD analysis project Ga0307406, IMG submission 203706) | Maize rhizosphere microbial communities from greenhouse at UC Davis, California, United States - 322HYB-C-2 | ecosystem: Host-associated > Plants > Roots > Rhizosphere > Soil | place...
AAGGCCGCTAAGTACGCCGGAGACGATGAGCCGACGTACCCGTGGGTTCATGGGCCCAGAATAGGGCGGTGTTGATTGCTCCGCTCGCTAGCGCTCGCTCTGTGCTTGATTGCTCCGCTCGCTAGCGCTCGCTCTGTGCTTGATTGCTCCGCTCGCTAGCGCTCGCTCTGTGCTTGATTGCTCCGCTCGCTAGCGCTCGCTCTGTGCTTGATTGCTCCGCTCGCTTCGCTCACTCCGCGCGGATCGCGCCAGGCAGCCGCCTACTTCGTCGTCGCTCGTGGACGAAAAACGTGTCCACTCGTTCCTCCTCAGCACGGCGGCGCGCGATCCGGGTTTGATTACCGCTGCTTGCACGACGCTCGCAGCCGAGGAGGATAGCAAAAGCACCCCAGCCTCGAGCGCACTGGATTACGGTGTCGGTTATGGGTGAACTTCGCTTGTATGCCATTGGCATAGAGGAGGTTCGCGGCATGTTCGGAGCCCCGCCGCAAGTGGCTGATCACCTGCGTGCGGTGGCGCAGCGAGCCTTCGCTCCGGCGAGCATGGAAGGGGCTCGCGACCCTGTTGGACGGGGTGGCCTGCTCTCCAAGCTCGGTCCGATCTTCAAGCGGGTGCCCGCTACACCCCTGATCTCACCTACACAGCCGGAGCCGCACGACGTCGAGGTGCTGCTCGCGGGCGCGTACGTGCCACCCGACCGCACCGGCGCGACGTGGCGGCTGCTGGAGACGCTGGTCCAGGGCATCGCCTGGGGATCCACGCGTATGGGCTTGACTGCGCAAGAGCTCGATAATTTGGACTTCGCGCTAGCTCGCGGCGGATCCTCGGCTTCAGTCGGGCTGAGGCACCTGCTGAACAGCACGCTTAGTCTCAACCTCATCCCGGTGAGCGGTCTGACAGTCGGCTGGCACCCGTATCAAAAGGCGGTGGCCATGGCCGCTGCCTATCGATCTGCCATAGCGGGCATCAAGACTCCAGAGCAACGTGAGATGATCAACTCCTTGACGATCTGGCTCAATGGTTTCGTGCCTTGGGCACAGGTAGCCGCCTCGTTGGGTCGTCCAGTGCCTGATCTCGTCGGTTTCTGGGCCAGTTGACTGCTGAGTTACAGCGATGGACAAAGTCGATTTCAAAAAAGGAACTGCGGCACCTTTACAACCCGACGAACACGGAGTGGGAACTGGTCGAGGTTCCCCTAATGCACTTTCTGATGATCGACGACAAAGGGAATCCGAATACCGCTGAAGAGTACCGAGACGCGGTTGAGACGCGCTACGGCCTTGCCTACACGATCAAGCTCATGAGCAGGAAAACGCTGGGCAGAGTTTATGTCGTACCGCCCTTGGAGGGCCTCAGCAAGCGATTGGCTCTGCGCACGGCTACCCGCTGGCGATCACTAACACGAGGTCGCCGCCCTCGACCTGCTGCACATCGGCAAGCGCCACCCGCTTCACGACGCCCGATACGGGAGCCGTAATAGCGGCTTCCATCTTCATCGCCTCGATCGTCGCAACGGTGCCACCCGCCTGGACCTGATCACCTTCATGCACCATGACGGTCACGACGCCGGCGAACGGCGCGGCTACCTGGCCGGGATTGTTGGGATCCGCGCGCTCGGCGGTCTTGACATCGACCTTGATCGACTTATCCCGCACTCGGATAGGGCGTAATTGGCCGTTGATCGTGCACATCACAGTACGCATTCCCCGCTCGTCGGCGTTGCCGATCGCCGACAACCCGAGAATCAAGCTGACACCCCTGCCGATCTTGGCAACATGCTCCTGCCCCGGCTGCAACCCGTAGAGGAAATCAAGAGTGTTGAGGCGTCCCACATCGCCATAGGTTGCTCGGTTGGCGAGAAACTCCTTGGTCGGTCCTGGAAACAGCAAGCGGTTCAGGGTGCTCTGGCGCACGTGCCCCTTGTCGTCCAGGTCGGCCGAATCCTCAGGAGACAGCTCGACATCCCGGACCGGCACGGTACGCCCCTGGAGCGCCTTCGTCCGGAACGGCTCTGGCCACCCGCCGGGCGGATCACCCAGCTCACCGTTGAGAAAACCGATCACCGAATCGGGAATGTCGTACAGCTGCGGGTTCTCGGCGAAGTCATCTGGATCGGCTTCCACCGCTACCAGGTGCAAAGCAAGATCACCGACTGCCTTTGAGGACGGTGTCACTTTGGGCGGCCGGCCCAAGATCTTGTTCGCCGCGGTGTACATCGCCTCTATCTGCTCAAACTTTTCACCTAGGCCGAGAGCAATTGCCTGCTGTCGCAGATTGGACAGCTGGCCGCCCGGAATCTCATGGTCGTAGACCCGGCCCGTCGGACTAGGCAACCCCGACTCGAAGGGCGCGTAAACCCGGCGCACTGCCTCCCAGTACGGTTCCAGCTCCATCACTGCCCGCAGGTCGAGGTTGGTCGGCCTTTCGGTATTCGCACACGCCGCCACCAGCGCGGAGGCAGGCACCTGGCTCGTGGTTCCGGCCATCGGAGCACTCGCGACGTCGACGGCATCCACTCCCACCTCAATAGCGGCAAGGAGTGTGGCTAGCTGGCCACCGGCAGTGTCATGGGTATGCAAATGGACCGGCAGGTCGAAATTCTGGCGGAGGGCTGACACCAGCTTGCGGGCCGCTGGCGGACGCAGCAATCCGGCCATGTCCTTGATCGCGATGATGTGCGCCCCAGCTTTGACGATCTTCTCGGCCAGCCGGAGGTAGTAGTCGAGGGTGTAGAGGTCCTCCGTCGGCGAGTTGAGGTCGCCGGTATAGCACAGCGCCACCTCGGCGATAGTGCTGCCAGTCTCGCGTACGGCTTCGATCGCCGGTCTCATCTGCGCGACGTCGTTCAATGCATCGAAGACGCGGAAGATGTCGATGCCGACCTCGGCGGCTTCGGCTACGAAGGAGGTGGTGACCTTGGTCGGGTACGGCGTGTAACCGACGGTGTTGCGGCCACGCAGCAACATCTGGAGGCAGAGGCCTGGCATGTTGTAGCGCAGTGCGGCCAGGCGTTCCCAGGGATCCTCGGCAATGAAGCGGAGAGCGACGTCGTACGTGGCGCCGCCCCAGCACTCGACGGAGAGCAGCTGCGGGGTCATGCGCCCCACGTACGGCGAAATCCGGATCAGGTCTTTCGTCCGGACTCGGGTGGCGAGTAGGGACTGATGCGCGTCTCGGAAGGTCGTGTCAGTGACTTCGATTGGCACCCGCCGACGCAGATCCTCGGCAAAGCCTTCCGGGCCAAGATCAAGAAGCCGCTGTCGGGAACCTTGCGGAGACGGGCCATTGAGATTGACACCGGTGGGTCGCTTGAGGCCGGGATCGAGCTGCGTCGGCGCCGGGCCATGCGGCTGGTTGACGGTCACTTCAGCGAGCCAGCGGAGCAGCTTGGTGCCACGGTCAGCAGGAGCGTGCGCAGTCAGCAGATCGGGCCGGTCCTCGATGAACGACGTCGACACATCGCCGGCAATAAAGTCCGCGTCCTCTAAAACCGCTTGCAGGAAAGGAATGTTGGTGCTTACGCCGCGGATCCGGAACTCCGCAAGGGCGCGGCGAGCCCGAGTGACTGCCGACTCGAAATCCCGGCCGTGACAAATGAGCTTGACCAGTAGGGAGTCGAAGTATGCGCTGATCTCGACACCGATATCGAGAGTGCCACCATCGATGCGCACGCCCGCTCCGCCGGCGGAGCGGTAGGCGGTGATCGTGCCGGTGTCGGGCCGGAAGTCGTTCGCGGGATCTTCGGTGGTTATCCGGCACTGCAGTGCAGCGCCGTTGATCCTGATCACTTCCTGCGCGAGACCAAGATCACTCAAGCTTTCTCCGGCGGCGATGCGCATCTGAGCCTGCACAAGATCAACATCGGTAATCTCTTCAGTGATCGTGTGCTCGACTTGGATCCGCGGATTCATCTCGATGAAGACATGTTGGCCGGCCCGCGGCCCTTCGGTTTCGACCAGGAACTCGATGGTGCCCGCGCAGGAATAGTCGATCGACTCGGAAAACCGCACCGCATCGCGACACAGGGCCTCACGTAACTTGGCCGAGATGCCTGGAGCCGGTGCGATCTCAATAATCTTTTGATGCCGCCGCTGGATCGAGCAGTCACGCTCGAAGAGATGGATTGTGTCGCCCTGCGTGTCGGCCAGGACCTGTACCTCTATGTGGCGCGGCCGGCCCACCGCCTGCTCAATATAAGCAGTGGGGTCGCCAAACGCGCCCTCGGCTTCGCGCATTGCCGAAAGAATGGATTCCCTGAGCTGGTCGGAGTGCTCGACCCGGCGCATGCCGCGGCCGCCGCCGCCGGCGACCGCCTTGACGAACACCGGTAAACCAATGGCTCCGGCGCTGGCGATGAGCTCGTCCACGTCAGCCGATGGCGCACTGGACTTGCTGATAGGCACACCCGCAGCTCGCGCTGCCGCGAGAGCGCGGGCCTTGTTGCCCGTGAGCTCGAGCACCTCGGCCGGTGGGCCGATGAAGGTGATGCCGGCGTCCGCGCAGGCGCGCGCGAGATCGGGGTTCTCGCTCAAGAAGCCGTAGCCGGGATAAATTGCGTCGGCATCGGACTCCTTGGCGGCCCGCATGATCTCGTTGATGTCCAGATATGCCCGTACCGGGTGGCCACGATCGCCGATCAGGTACGCCTCATCGGCCTTGATCCGGTGGATGGCGTTTCGGTCCTCGTACGGGAACACCGCGACGGTCTTCACACCCAGTTCGTACGCCGCGCGGAAGGCCCGAACCGCGATCTCACCGCGATTAGCGACCAATACCTTGCCAAACATGGGTCGAATCTAGCGGCAGATTGTTACTGCAGCGAGACAGCGCTAGCTCGGCCTCAGGCTGAAGCGGACAGTCACATGGCCGGACACGGTTTGCATCGCAGGCTCAAACTCGAACGCGGCATCGTCTGCTCCCTTCGTCATGGCGAACGCGCGCATCTCGCGTACGCCGGCGAAACCGCTGTCCAAGTCGGACACCTCAATAAGATCTGCAACTGTCGTGCCGAATGCCGCGGCATAATCGTCTGCGCGGCGTCGGGCATCGGCAATCGCCGCGAGCCGGGCTTCACGAAACATCGGATTATCGGACCGCAGCGACCACCACGGCCCATCGATCTGGTTATCGGGCAACGCGGTGAGCTCCAACACCAGTGAAGACAACGACTCGAGATCGGCGACAACGATGTGGGACGTGAACGTGCCCTGGTAACCGGTGATCTTGGGCGGAGTGCGGCGGCTGAAGGCCGGCGAGACATGCAGCCCGCTGGTGCTGGACCGTTCGATCGCGGGTTCAAAGCGCTGCAGGACCTCCGAGACTGCGGTCGAGCCCTTCGCGAGCTGAGCTCTGGTTCGCTCCGATGAATCCCCTGACGCGTGCAGAGTCAGGATGAGCGTCGCAAGGTCCGGCGGGCCCTCAAGCTGGGCCTCGCCGCGTACGGTGACCAGTGGTGCCGATCCGGCCGGTTCAGACATGGCAAGACCCTATGTGCCGCGGCTGGAGGTCGGGTCCATCACCGTGATGTGGCCGAAGTAGGTACGTGTGAATCCACGATCACGAGTGAGCAGACGGTCCGCCCTTGCGCCCGCGTGGGCGGCGATCAGGAAATCCGGGATTACTCGCGTGCGGGTCCCGCCTCGCCGCCGGTACTCTCGCCAGGAGCTTCCAGCGTTCGCGGCGGCAGCTTCGTTTAGCGGGTCGAAACCCACGCCCAGCGTCTCGAGCGCGTCATAGGCCGCACGTTCATTGGAAAACGCTGCGCTCACTTCTGCCCAGACGATGTCACAGGCGATAAGAGCGCCTTCAGTACGACACCGTCGCAACGCCTCGCGCGAGGCTTGCCCGAAGCGTGCATCGGCCATGAATACGTCGAGCAGGACGGTGGTATCTAGCGCGGTGATCACTTGGCGCGGGGGCCACGTAGCTCGTCGACTATTGCGTCGCTGTCACGACCGCCCTCCAGAATGCCGTAGACCGCGTCAACGGGATCCGACACCGCTACCTTCGTAGCCACGAGCTGCCCAGCGTGTTCCTCGAAATCGAGCACCTCGCCGGGCCGGATGCCGAGGCGGTCACGAAGCGCCTTGGGGATCGTAACTTGTCCCTTCTCAGAGACAATTGTTCTCATACTTCTATCGTAGGAATTCCTACCTAACCTATCAAGCCCTCACTGCCCTCGATCGGCACCAGATCTATGTGGGTTATCGCCGGTATTGCACCGCTATTGATCAATGTCGACCACACTCGTGAGCGTGAACGGGAACGACATTGAGTCCTTCGAGATCGCAATACCCGACAAGCAGCTGCTTGACATGCGACGCCGCTTGGCACAGACCCGATGGCCCGAGCCTGCGACGGTTCCAGATTGGTCACAAGGCGTGCCCCTTCCTGACCTTCAGGCGATATGCGGCTACTGGCGGAGTGAGTACGACTGGCGCGCCACAGAACGACGGCTGAACCGGTGGCCGCAGTATGTTATCGAGATCGACGGGCTGACCACTCACTACTTCCACCTACGCTCCACCAACCCGTCAGCCGCACCGCTGATCTTGACGCATGGGTGGCCCGGATCATTCTTCGAATTTGAGCAAGCGATGGAGCGGTTGGCCGACCCATCGAGCGGTTCCAGCTTTCACCTCGTCGTGCCCTCCCTGCCCGGTTACGGCTTCAGCGGCAAGCCCGCCAGCCCGGGCTGGGGGGTGCACCGAATTGCACGGGCATGGGCTGAGCTCATGCAACGTCTGGGCTATCAGCGATTCATTGCGGCCGGCAGCGACTGGGGCACCAGCATCTCGACCAGCATCGCCATGCAGCACCCGGACCGACTGCTCGGCCTCCACTTAATCCCGCCGCTCGTGCCGCTATCGACTAGCCTTAACCAAGCATCGACCCCGCAGGAACAGACGGCGGCGCACGAACTGCTCGAGCGGGACGAAACCGGATCTGGTTACGCCGCCATGCAGGGCACCCGACCACAGACCATCGGCTACTCATTGCTCGACTCGCCGGCTGGCCTCTGCGCGTGGATACTCGAAAAGCTCTGGAGCTGGGCTGACCATGCCGGCGATCTCTACGAGGTGCTCAGCCAAGATCAAGTACTAGACAACATCAGGCTCTACTGGCTGTCCGGCAGCGGCGCCTCGGCCGCACGACTGTACCGGGAGAGCATCGGTGAGATCTCGAGCTGGTTCACCAACAGCGTCAAAGACTCCATCGATGTGCCCACCGGCTGCACAATCTTTCCGCGGGAAGTGCCTCGGCCTTCCCGTCGACTAGCCGAGCGACGTTTCACCAACATCGTCCACTGGGGTGAGCCTGCTCGCGGTGGCCACTTCGGAGCCTGGGAACAGCCAGAACTCTTCGTCGACGAGGTAAGGGCCGTGCGACGGTCTCTGACCGCTTAGGTCGGCTCGCTTTCGGCAATAAGATCGTCAATGAACTTCTTGATCGTCTCAAGTTCAGCTGATGTACGCCGAGCCAACAGACTTTGCAGCAAGGTGGCCTGACCCGCGTAGGCGGGAGCAAGTCGATCGGCCGCATCCGGCCTTGGGACTACGAGTACCTTGCGGCGATCATCATTGACCCTTTCCCGGCGTACCAATTCCGCCGTCTCCAGTCGATCGATGACACCGGTCACGGTGCCTGAGGTGAGTCCGGTGGCTGCGGCGAGCTGACCGGGCGTCATCGGCCCCCGCGTCCGCAGCAGCGTTAGGAACTGGGAGTCGCTCGCGCCGAGCCCAAGACTGGCGTTGACAGCGTGATTGAACAGCACGATCTGAGCAATCATCGCGACCATCTGCTGCTGAATCTCCAGCTCAAGGTCTTTCCGACGCGCCACCAAAAATCGCCTCTTCCGCGGGGTTGAATTTATCTCGGAATACCAAGATACTTGTCCTATCGAGATTCATGGTCTACCCAGATAATCTTAGAACGGAGTACACGAATGTCATCGACATCACCACGCATCCTTGTCATCGGCGCCGGCACCGGCGGGCTGGCTTTGGCACATGGCTTGGTGCGCGCCGGCATCGCCGTCGAGGTGTTCGAACGCGATGCGCTGCGCACCGACGGACTGCACGGCTACCGGGTCGGCATCGATCCCGACGGCAGCCGCGCGTTGCATGCTCTACTACCGCCCGACCTTTATGACACATTCGTCGCGACCTGTGCCCGCTCACCACGCTGGTTCAACATGCTCACCGAGCAGCTGCGCGAGGTGCTCGCTCTTCAGGTTCCAGTCCATGAGGACCCAGTGGAGAGTGAGAAGTCGGTCAGCCGTATGACGCTTCGTCAGGTCCTGATGACCGGCTTGGACGACGTGATCAGATTCGGCAAGGAGTTCACGGACTTCGAGCAGCACGCCGACGGCAGCGTGACTGCGCACTTCAGCGACGGCTCCAGTGCCACCGGCGATCTGCTTGTTGGTGCCGATGGTGCCGGCTCGGGAGTCCGCAAGCAGTATCTTCCGCAAGCGCGTCAGGAAGACACCGGCATCATCGCGAACGCCGGAAAGCTGCCGATCACCGAGGAGTCTGCCGCGCTAATGCCGCCGCGGGTCTTTGAGGGCATCTCGATGATCCAGGCGCCCAAGGGCTACTTCTGCATTCTGCACGTCATGGAGTTCAAGTGGGATCGCTCCGGCAAAATCAAAAACGGCATCGGCGGCAGCGACGCCGAATTGATCAAGGTTTGGCCCGGTTTGCAGTTCGATAACACCCGCGACTACATCAATTGGGGATTCTCTGCTACAGCGGACAAGTTCCCTGCCGACGTCATGGACCGCCGTGGAGATGATCTTGCTCGACTAGTCGTAGACATGACGCCGGATTGGCATCCGAACCTGCGCCGACTCTTCGAGCTGACCGATCCCAGCACGTGCTTCCCGGTCAACATCAAGACCTCGGTGCCGGTCGATCCCTGGCCCGCCAGCAATGTCACGCTGATCGGCGACGCCATCCATACCATGACACCAGGTCGTGGGGTGGGTGCGAACACGGCGTTGCGGGACGCTGTCCTGCTCTGCGCACGGATCATCGACGTCGCCAACGGCCGACTCAGGCTCGTCGAAGCGGTAGGCGGCTATGAGGCGAAGATGATCAAGTACGGCTTCGATGCGGTACTTAAGTCGCGAGAGCAGATGACCGACGAGGACCCGATCCACAAGCCGGTGATCGGCAGGGTTGTGCTCGCGCTCCTGCGTGCGGCGATGCGGGTCACCAACCACGTACCTTCGCTCAAGAAGCGGATGGCTCGATCGATGCTTGAGTACCGAGGTGCCGGTCGAGACAACGCCGACTTCGTGCTTCCTGCTCGCGCGACGAGCTCGGATCAGGCCACACTCACAACAACCTTCCCCCTGGCATGGCCCTCTTCCAGGTAAGCGATTGCCGCGGGGATTTCGGTGAACGGATATCGCCGGTCGATGTACGGACGCACTCTTCCGGCCAAGATCAGCTCGGACAGGACCTCGAGATCCTTCGCGTTGACATGCGCCTGCACCTGGGCGATATCTTTGCCGCCGCGCAGGGATACCGCCAGCAGCTTTCCGACGCCGGTGAACCCGGTGACGGCAGCTTTCCCGCCGTTGGTGAGCGCGCGTCTGAGATCAGATACCGATCGGTTTCCGACCGTGTCGAGTATCCGGTCGTACCGGTGCGCGTTCTGGACAAAGTCGGTAGCGGTGTAGTCCAGCACGTGATCGGCGCCCAGAGAACGCACGAGTTCGATGTTCCGTGTGCTGGTCACGCCGGTCACTTCGGGTCCGTACGATTTGGCGATCTGGATCGCGAAGCTGCCGACCCCGCCGGTAGCTCCGTTGATCAAGATCTTCTGGTCAGGCCCGATTTCGCCGTGACGACCAAGTCCCTGAAGTGCGGTTACCGCGGCCATCGGAACTGCGGCCGCCTCCTCGAACGACAGGTTCGCCGGCTTCAACGCCATGGCGTCCAGTGGCACTGAAACGAACTCTGCAAAGCCGCCAAAACCGTGATCCAGGAGATTGGCGTAGATCTCCTCGCCTGGTTTGACCTGAGTAACGCCGCTGCCGACGGTCTCCACCTGCCCGGAAATGTCGCCGCCCAGGATCTGGTGTTTTGGCCGAAGCAGTCCCAAAGTGGCGCGCGAGAAAAGCGGCTTACCCCTCAATACATGCCAATCCGCTGCATTGACCGATGCTGCCCGTACCTTCACCAGGACTTCATCAGCCTTGGGCATCGGCTTGGGGACCTCGACCATTCGAAGGCTCGCCGGCGGCCCATATCTCTCATACACGAATGCCTTCATGAACAGCTCCCTCCTTCAGTGCGCTAGCTGTCAGCCACCAGTGACCGGCGTCCCATGATCAGACGGCTTACCAAGACTCCGATCACAGTTACTGCGCCTCCGATGATCAAGGTCCATCGCGGGCCCATGGTCTGGCCAACCCAGCCGATGATCGGCGAGCCGATCGCGGTGCCACCCATCAGCACCATAATGTAGAGAGCCATGACTCGGCCTCGCCGTAACGGATCGACGCCAAGTTGGATCGAGGCATTGGCCGCGGTCAGCGTCAGCAGCGTCACCAGTCCCAACAGCGGCAGGGTTGCTGCGTACGCGAAATATGTGGGTGCCAGCCCGCTTCCGATCTCGACCAGCCCGAAGATCACCGCCACGGTGACGACGAGGCGACCGGACGGCGCTCCATGGCGACGAGCCGCAGTCAGTGCGCCAGCCAAGGAGCCGACGGCCATGAGCGTACCGAGAAGCCCGTAATCCTGGGCACTGCGGTGGAACTCCTGCTGTGCCATCAGCGCGCTGGTCATTTGGAAGTTCAGCCCGAAGGTGCCGACGAAGAACACGACCGAGATCACGAGCAGCATGCTCGGCTTACTGAGGATGTAGGCCAGGCCCTCGCGAATCTGCCGCTTGGCGCGCGGGGTTGGCGGAGTGGTCCGCAACAGTTGGCTGTCCATGATCAGAAGCGCGCCGATGAATGCAAGGTAGCTGACGGCGTTCGCCAAGATCGCCCAACCCGATCCCACTGCGGCGATCACAACACCGGCGACCGCTGGGCCCACGATCCGGGCTGCATGGAAGGTCGCGGAGTTGAGCCCGATGGCGTTCGCGAGGTTGTCGCGACCGGCCACTTCGGAAACGACGCTTTGACGCGCCGGGTTGTCAAATGCTGTGCCCAGGCCAAAGGCGAAGGCGATCGCATAGACGTGTGCCGTCGTCGCCACGCCGGTCACCGCGAGCACCCCAAGCGCGGCCGCGCACAGCGCCAACCACGCCTGGGTGATCTTGAGAATCTTCTGCTTGTTGAATCGGTCGGCGATAAGTCCGCCGTATGGAGAAAGCAGCAACATCGGCAGGAATTGCAGACCAGTCGTGATACCGACGGCTAAACCGGAGCCGCCTGACAGTTCCAGCACCAGCCAGTCCTGCGCGACACGCTGCATCCAGGTACCGATGTTTGACACGAACGACCCCGCCAGATATTTGCGGTAGTTCGGCTCGTGCAGCGCCCGGAACATGCCCCCGCGCGGGCGTTTGGCGATGGAATGCGCGGCATCAAAGCGATCGGTCCCTGCGACGTACGCCGACTCGGTCCTGGTGCTCATCCCTGGTTCACCTTGTGTAGCACGCCAACTGCGCGCCGTAAGACCTCGCGCTCGGCCGGATCTAACGCGGCGATCCGAACCGCTAGCCACTCGTCGCGCCGCCGGCGATTCGCCAGCAGCACCTGACGTCCGGAGTCGGTCAAGGCAACCAGACACTGCCGATGGTCCCGCGGATCGGGACGGCGTACGACGTAGCCGCCAGCTTCCAGGCTGTTCACGATGCGAGTCATCGACGGTGGCTGGACCCGCTCTTGAGCGGCGAGTTCACCCATAAGTTGATCACCGGAGTTGAGCAGCACTGCCATTGCCGAAAGTTGGTTGGGGTTCAGGCCCAGCGACTCGTCACGCATTTGGCGCAGCCGGCGCGCCAGTCGCATGACAGCCGGCCGCAGTGCATGCGCGAGCCCTGCCGACGTTCGAAGATTCTCCCCAGTTCCGCCCACCTACCCCAGCATATGTTTAGCAATGCTAAATAACAAGGCTATGCAGTGGTGGAGACCCGGCTGCGCCGAGTGAGCCAGATCACCGTCCCGATCAGCACGGCACCAGCAGCTACCAGGCCAATGGCGGCGCCCACAGCATTGTCAACAATCCGGTACAGCGACACCGGCCAGATACTGAGCAAGATCGCGCAACCAATGACGGCGAAGGCGTACCGGCGGGTCTGCACAAAAGCGGTGAGCAGCGCGGCGGAAACTACCGTCGCAGCGAGCAGCGAGAGCCAGTCGCCATTCGTGGCGCCTTGCAGCGCAATGCTCGCCGCCCAGCCGCTGAGTCCCGCAAGTGACCAGGCGAGGGTACGACTGACGAGGAATCCGCTGGCCGCCAGCACCAAGCCGACCAGCAAAAACCCCAGCGCAAGGTAGGCCGCCACTCCGGTGGGATACATCTCACCAGCACTGTCGATGAGGTTGAAAACCACAGCGCATACGAGCAACATGCCGCCAGACCAACCCGAGACAATGAACGCACCCGAACGAGACAGCACCGCGCCAATCGCAGACGTCAGTACAACGACTGCGGCTGACGCCACGAACTTTTGATCTTCGAAGATCACCAAATACGCAAACCCTGCTGCGTAACAGGCCAGCGCCAGCAGGATCCGCCCCAGCTCGGGCCGAGCACCGCCCTTGATCAGGGCTGCTCCACCAACAGCCGGCACTATCACCGATGCGACGGCGACCAGCTTGCGCCCCGTGCTACCAAGATCATCCCAGAAGAGCGAACCGAGCATGATCACCGCTCCCAGCACCAGGGCGCCACCGACATAACCCAGGACCTCCAACACTGCCGAGCCCTTGGTCGCCAATAGTGGCGCGGGCTGGGTGGGAACAGACTGCCCGTCGAGCCGGTCAGCATGTGCTGCATTCGCCAGCTCCTGGGCTTGGGATGCAGTTAGTACGTGCTGCTCAACCAAATGAGCGAGTTGGGTTTGGAGTCTGTCCATCACCACATCCTGCCGCGACTTGCGAACTACAGTGATGGTCATGGAGGAGCCGACCGAGCACCGCCATTTCTGGGTGCAGGCGCCGGTGCCAGCACTCGACATCGACGGCTTAGCAGTGGTCACGGTAGGCACCGCGATTTTCGGTGTCGCATCGGTGATCTTGGCCTTCGCCTATGACTGGCTCGCAGCGCAGGGCCACGGTTCATGGCTTCAGATCAGTCTGGCGGGCTTCGTGCTTGGACTCGTTGGGCTGGCGTACTGCTGGAGACGGCGCCGTCGCCGTCGCGCCGCCGGCTGACTGGGCCGCGCTTTAGAAGCTGAAACGCTCTTCGTGGAGTTGATGGCGTGGGAAACCGCGGTCCATCAGCGATGCCCGGACCCGCGCCGCTAGCCGGGGTGAGGCGCAGAGATAAACATCATGATCATGGAGGTCGCCGACGATCCGGTTCAGCGCAGGTGCACTCATGTCGTTTGCCGTCTCAGTGGACGGACCGACCAGATAGACAATACGAGCCCCGGATTTTTCGGCAATCTCATCCAGCTCGTCCTTAAACACCAAATCTTGCTCGCAAGAGGCACGGTAGACGAGCGTCACGTCCTTGCCAGGCAAGTCGATCACCTCAAACAAAGCTCGCATGGGCGTAATCCCAACACCGCCCGCGATCAGCAACACCCGCGGCCGGCGGCGGCGCCGACTCGTTAGTACGCCGTATGGGCCCTCTGCAAACACCAGCGTGCCAACGGGAATGCTGAAGATCCGTTTGGTGCCAGCGCCGCGCGCCTTGACGGTGATCCGCAGCCGGTTGCACGTCGGCGCCGCGGAGAGTGAGAACGGGTACGCCGATGCCCAAGTCGTGGTTGTGAGGAATCTCCAGCGGAAAAACTGACCGGGCTCAGCCCGCAGCTCGTCTAGGTGATGACCAGACATCAGTACGCTGACGACGTCAGGAGATTCCTGCCGGATCTCCTCGACCCTCAGCCGGTGCCGCCAGAGTTGGAACAGCGGCTGCAGCACGCGCCACCGCAAGACCAACGCGAAGGCGTACATGTACAGCAGGCTCCAGGCGATTTGCAGCCATTGCCGTCCGGCGAAGTCAGCGCCAGCAAGCTGATGAGCGAACCCGAATGCCACTGCAAGATAGGTGAGCAGATGCAGGAAGTGCCACCGCTCGTACGAGATGTGTCGTCGCACAACTCGCAGGGAGGCGAGTCCGACCAGCGTGAGGATCACCGTGCCGACCAGCGCGGTGGTGAGCCCCGGGATGTTGAGCAGATCTCGTAGCGCTGCCGGCAGCCGTATGGACGCGGCTTGCGACCATACCTGTACCGCGGCGAGGGCGTGGACGACCGTGAGCATGATCACCAGTAATCCGCCCCAGCCATGCCAGCGAGCGAGCCGATGGGTGCCGATGCCACGTTCCAGCCAAGGCGACCGTGACATCAAGATCAACATGACGGCCGCACCATAGCCGGCCGCCATACCGGTGACATGAGCCACCAACGACGCTCCGAATCGGATCGGCGGCTCAGCAGTGATGAAGCTTTGAAGTACTGCGAGAGCAGCACCTAGCCACACAAGAAGGACGATGGTGGTCGCTGTCAGTCTCAGTAGTCGCACGTCGCGGCAGTTCCGGTTAGGGGTTCATTGGCGCCGTGTTCTGCTGAACCAGTGACGTGGGCGATGTTTCAGGGGCACCCATGCCAACGCTGACACCGAAGGCGGTCGCCGCAGCGAAGATCAAGACGGTCACGATGCGGAGTGACCAGCGAACGAGTGAGGGTGAAGCGGCCAAAGAAGACCGCGTGATGTGGGGGATCGGGCGCCGATAATGAAGAGTCGTGTCCGACATTGGTGATTCTCCTGGCGTGAGGGGAATCCCCCGAGACCCACGAGTTTGCTGGACGTGTGGGAAGTACGGAACCACTTGTGACGAATGTCACAGTCCCGTAAAGCTGTGTTTCCGCGCCATTGCCACCCAGATCTGCCGGAAGCGTTATTCTGCCGCGCCGCAATTAACTCGGCAGCGGCCGGCATCTGCGGCTAATCGAAGAGCGAGATCGGAGTCTCCCATTCGATGGTGTCCCACACCGGAGGCGGAGGCTCATCTATCTGTTCCTCAGCCTGCACATTGGAGTGGGCGCCACACCCGTGGTCGATACTGACTACCGTTCCGTCGGAGACCGAGTAGGCGTTGGCGCAGACGCCGAACAGGCTGCCGAGACCGCCGCGCAGGCGTACGAAGAACCCACAGGTCTCACACACGTCGGGCGCCAGCCTGCTGAGCATATTGTCCGGACCGCCCTCCCCCAGCAGCCATCGGCCCGCGGCCTCGTCTCGGCCCTCTGCCGAAAGTACGCGCTCCCGACCCAATCCGAGCTCGGCAACGACGGTGCGCACCAGGCTCATCTCCGCCGGCTCTGAATTTGCGGCATCCTCGCCGCCGGTATATCCCGGCTCCAGCCGCGGATCGTCCTCGGTAATGGGCAGCAGCACGCCCGGCGTTACGTCGCCAGGCTGAATCCGCTCTACCCATGGCACCCACGTTTTCGCCTGGAGAGCATCCTCACCAGGCAGCAGGACGACCTCGTCGACGGTGACGGTCCGAGCTCGCGCCGCTCGGGCCACGGTCACTGACCAACGCCACCCGTGGTAGCCGGGATGCGGGCAGTCAAAGAAGTGACTTACTACCCGGGTGTCCTCGGCCTGCGCGCCAAGATAGTCTCCGACGCCGATGACTCCTGCCGTCTCTTCAGCGGCTGCGCGCGCAAGATCAACAGCGGCTAGGCACGCTTCGTCTGGCTGCGTCGTAGGAATGCTCGAAGCCATAGACGTCATTCAAACACTGTTGGCGCCCACGGCCAGCCACTGGACGTTTCTCCGCACAAGACTGGGAAAGTCACGCAATCAAGCCGTTCAGCCGACCATTCGTGGAGTTGTGCGGAGGAACGCTGGAGTAGAGCGTGACAGGAGACACGTCGTGGCAGCCGGGTTAGATGGAGGCCGTGGCAGCAACGGTCCTCGAGCGCACCGGCCGAGCCGTGGCCTCGGGCGGCAAGGCGGTTGCCCGCGGCGGTCGCTTCGTCGGAGTCCAGCTACGCCGTGGAGCCGATGCGGTGCTGCATTTCACGAGTTCGGCTGGCGCCGGTGAAAGCGGACTGGCGCGCCTCCTACACCTGCAGTTTCTGACGGCGGCGGGCGACGCAACAGTCGCCGTCTCCCTAGCCGGCACGCTATTCTTCGCCCTGCCCACCGATCAAGCCCGCCCTCAAGTGGCGCAGTTCCTGCTCCTTACGATGGCACCCTTCGCGATCGTGGCGCCGTTCATCGGACCTTTCCTGGACCGCTTCCGCCACGGCCGCCGGTGGGCGCTGGGCATCAGCCTGGCGCTTCGCGGTTTCCTGTGCTGGGTGCTCGCCGGCACGCTTAACGGATCAAAGTGGCTGTTCCTCTGCGCACTCAGCTTTCTGGTCGCGTCCAAGGGCCTTTACCATCACTCGCGCTGCTGCGGTGCCACGGCTGCTGCCGCCCAATTTCACGCTGGTGAACGCGAATTCGCGAATCTCCATGGCCAATGTCGTAGGCGCCGCAACCGGCGGGGGGATCGCGGCAGGCATCGCATTATTCGGCCCGGAGTGGTCGCTTCGGTTTGGCTTTGTGATCTTCGTTGCCGCAACAGTGCTTGCGATCTTGCTATCGCCAGCCGTTGACTCGCCGGCAGCCGAGCCGATCACCAGCGGCTTGACGGGTTCCGCAGCTGAACCGACACGGCGGACAAACCGCACGAGTCGGCGCTTTTGCAATCTGCAACCAGGCGTGCTGCACGGTCTGCGCTGCGTTATGGGCGCCCGCCTGATGACTGGCTTCCTGACTTTCTTTCTCGCCTTCCTGCTCCGCGAACAACCCATCGCCAACATCGATGGCGTGCTGCTCCTCGGCATCGTGGTTGCGGCCGCCGGAATCGGAAACAGCCTGGGCGCGATCGCGGGAAACCTCGGCAAGAACATCGCTCCGAAGAAGATCGGGCTCGCCGTGCTGTGCGTCGACGTCGCAATGGCGATCACCACCGCCGCCCTCTATTCCATCGTCTCGGTGATCGCGCTCGGCCTCGTCGCCGGCCTGTGCGCCCAGCTGGCCAAGCTGGCGTACGACGCGCTGGTCCAACGCGATGTGCCGGAGGTGATCCGTACGTCGGTCTTCGCACGCTCCGAAACGGTGTTTCAGCTTTGCTGGGTTTTGGGCGCCGGGTTGGGCATCAGTCTGCCGCTGATACCGCAACTCGGGTTCGGCATCCTTGCTCTGCTGCTCGCCGGGCTGCTGATCTGGACCGTGCTGGCCTGGCGATTCAGACTGGCAACGGCCGACCAACCGACCCCTGAGTGACGCTCTTACAGTTCGAGCTCGTCAGCCACCGCTCGCAACACCGTGGCGATCTTGGTGCTGGTCTTGGCGTCTGGATGGCGGCCGCGCCGATAGCCGTTGCCAATGCCGTCGAGCATCTTGATCAAATCCTCGATGATCACCGTCATCTGCTCTGGAGGCTTGCGATGCGCCTTGGACAAAGAGGGCGGTACTTCCACGATGTGCACCGAAAGTGCCTGTTCTCCCTTGCGCCCTTCGACAACACCGAACTCGACTCGCTGACCAGCCTTCAGGCTCGTCACCCCTGGAGGCAACGCGTTGGCGCGGACATAGACGTCGCCGCCATCATCCTTGGTCAGGAAGCCGAAGCCCTTTTCGGCGTCGTAAAACCTCACCTTGCCAACAGGCACGTCCAAACCTCACTTGCTCTTTCGCCGGTATCCGGCAGTTTTACCCCCACGACAGCGCGCTAAGCGTAGCCGTTTCACTCCTACTGCCCAACCTCAAACCCGGATCGCGCGCCGCCGTGCTGAGGAGGAGTGAGCAGAGGCGTTCTTTCTCTGCGAGCGACAACGAAGTCGGCGGCTACCAAGCGCGATCCGCGCCCGCGATGTTCCCGCCGCCGATCTGCAGAAGGAGCCGACGAAACGCCACGAGACAAGATTCGACTGTCCGACACGATCGTTTCGTTGGATCCGACGAAGACGGCGGCTCGCTAGCGAACATCGCAGCGAGCGGAGCGAGCAATCGAACACAGCGAGCGCAGCGAGTGAGGCAATCAAACACGGATCGCGCGCCGCCGTGCTGAGGAGGAGCGAGGGGACATGCTTTTCGTCCCCGAACGACGACGAAGTAGGCGGGCTCCACGCGCGATCCGCGCCCGCGATGTTCCCGCCGCCGATCTGCAGAAGGAGCCGACGAAACGCCACGAGACAAGATTCGACTGTCCGACACGATCGTTTCGTTGGATCCGACGAAGACGGCGGCTCGCAAGCGAACATCGCAGCGAGCGGAGCGAGCAATCGAACACAGCGAGCGCAGCGAGTGAGGCAATCAAACACCGCGTCTACGATGACTCCATGGCGACCTGGGAGGACGGACCCGAGTACGCGCCGATCGAGCGCCCTGCCGACTTTCAAACTCCCGATGCTCCACCGCTGAACACCGCGGAGCCCTACCTGCAGATGGCAGCCTGGGCGCCAAAGAGTCGCCCTGCCTTCGATCATCCATCGGTTCCTATGGCTCCGCTGTCCAATCTGGTCCCAGTGCAGCGCGAGGAGCCGCGGGATCCGCAGAAACCCTTCGCCGTCGTCACCAGCACGATGACATCCGACTCCGCGTGGGGAGCAGTGCACTGGGCTGCACCTAGTGGCCAGCCCGTCGCGTCTGAGCTTCTCCGAGGCGGGCCGTCGACAGGCTCAGCGCCGGCCGCTGGCAGCTTGGGCCCGGCAGCTGGTGCTTCCTATCCGCCACCAGATCAGCCAATTGCTCTTCACGGCCCGGCCAACACCGGATCAGCACCCTTCCCAGCGCCTGGGACGCCTGGCTGGTTCAGCCCACCGCCGTACGCCCAGCAGCCGCAATCCGGACCAACCGTCACCGCTCGGGACGTCATAGATGCGGCGACGCCTGGCCTCTGTATGTGCCTGATCATCGGCGGCCTGGTGTATGTCCTGTCGCCGATCTTGCTCTGCATCAGTCTCGGCCTCGCAGGACGAGTCAAGGTTGCGGCGCCCGAAATCAGGCGGGCCCACATCTTTGGCATGGTTGTCTTAGCGATCATGGCCTTTATCGGCACGGTCATGATCGATACCGGCTTCAGCGACTGGTGGCGGTTTGTCGGTCGTTGGGGGCTATTGATCAGCTGGATTCTGCTGGTCGGCACGCTAGGCACCATCTATCTCCGCCTCAAGTCCCAGACACCACGTCCGCCTACCTATCGACCACCCTCGAGGTAAGCAGCGTGACGACGCTGAGTGAGGCACAGCGGCCACGAACGTTGACCGAGGCCCTGCGTGCCATGTCGGCGGAGGAGCTAGCGAGGTTCCTCGAATTACGTCCAGATCTTTTCGATCAACCCCTAGAGAGTATTGCCGACCTCGCGAGTCGAGCGGCGACTTCGACCTCCATCCACCAGGCCATCGATGAGCTCAACATCTGGCTGCGAACAGTGGCGGAGGCGCTGGCTGCGTTGCCTGACCCAACATCGGTTTCAGACGTCCAGATGATGCTCGGGCATACGCAGGCCGCCATCTCCGCGGCGGTCGCGCGGCTACGTGAGCGAGGACTGCTCTGGGGCGATGATCAGCGGCTGCATCTGGTACGACCCGTACGGGAGGCCTTTGAGCCTTATCCGGGTGGCCTGGCTCCCCCGTCGGCGCGTTCCATGCCGGATGCGCTCATTGACGCCGCTTTAGAGGCTTGCGGCGCCGAGGCGCGCGTCGTGCTCGAGCGGCTTCTTTGGTCGCCTACCGGCGTCGTACGCTACGCGGACCGGTTGGTAACTGTTGAAGCGGCCCGCTCGCCGATTGAACGTCTGCTCGCTCACCAGCTGCTGCGCCCCCTGGACTCCGAAACCGTGATCATTCCGCGGGAGGTTTCATGGCGGCTGCGGGCCGGCCGGTTCACCGCTGAGCCTGTTGCCACCCAAGCCCCCGTACTTACGGGTCCACGCCGTGATCCTGATCTTGTTGATAGGGCCGCCGCGGGCGCCGCCTTCGCGATACTGCATGACATCGAGCTGCTTGCGCATCACCTCGAAACCGAGCCATGCAGGCTGCTGCGCGGCGGCGGACTAGCCAGCCGCGACGTCACCGCCCTGGCTCGACAGCTTGGTGCTGACCCATCTCACGCCAGCTTCGTCATTGAGTGTGCAGCGGCGGGGCAACTCGTGGGGCCGGCCAGTACCGGAGTTCTGCTACCTACTCAGGACTACGACGAATGGCTTGGGTGGAATGCGGCACACCGCTGGCAGCTAGTGGCGGAGGCCTGGCTTGCGGCCGATCGTTTCTTCGCCCGATCCGCGGAAGAAGGCGCTCACACGCTCGGGCAGGAGGCGCACGCCCGGACTGCGGTCAGGCTGCGTACGACCGTGCTGCGGCTCATCGCGGATGCGGAGACCGGAACGGTGCTCGACCTCGGGCAGCTAGCCGACGCAACCGCATGGCATCGGCATCGGTTGACCCAAGGCCCGCTGATGGCCGAACAGCTTGTGCAGTGGACCTGGCGTGAAGCTACGTGGCTCGGACTGACGGCGCTCGGCGCGGCCTCGTCGTTCGCCAAGGTGCCGCTAGAGGCCCGTCAGCCTATGCCAGCCTCGCTCGCTGAGTTGTTCCCGGCTCCCGTCGAGCAGTTCGTGATCCAGAACGATCTGACCGCGGTGACGGCCGGACCGCTGGAGCACACGGTGGCTTACGAGATGCGGATGTTGGCCGACCAGGAGTCTCGGGGCGGCGCTGGTGTTTACCGGTTCAGCGCAACATCGCTGCGGCGGGCGTTCGACCAGGGCCGCTCTGCCAAGGACATCCAAGCTTGGCTGGAGCACCACTCCACCACCGGCGTACCGCAGCCCCTTGCCTATCTGATCGACGACGTAGGTCGACACCACGGAAGCATTCGGGTTGGCCCAGCCGGTTGCTACATGCGCATGGCGGACCAGGCGCAGGCGGCGGCGCTGCTCGCTCATCCCGCCGCCGCCGGCCTTGGCCTGCGTGCGATAGCGCCAGGCGTCGTTGTGGCATCTGTCGACGAGCAAGAGATGGTCCAGCTGCTCCGCGAGCTTGGGCATTCGCCGACAGTCGAGAACGGCGCCGGAGAGCTCATTGCGGCACCCCCACCGCGTCGCGCGAGCAGGCAGCTGGCCGCGTCGATGCCCGGGTTTTCCCCGATGGAGGCGGCTAAGGCGCTACTTGCCGGGGAAGATCGCCATCGGGTTAGGCCCCGCTCCGCAGGTCGGACATCCCAACGCGCGGCTTCTGACAACCGCCCCCGGACCCTAGCCAGATCTCTAGAATGAGCGGGTGCATGCCGTCACGATCAGGCGAATGATCGTGTTTGGCGTGTGCGCACTCGGCGTGGGAGCTCTGTACCTGGTGCCTGGCGTGGCGCGGTCGCCAGAACAGGTTAGGCGTTCAGGTGCCCATGACGAGCCGACGAACAGCGCACTTGGAGTCGGGACCGTCACTCCAGGAGAATCCGCTTCGGCCGCCGGAGACCGCAACACGCTCGCCGAAGGCGATGATCCGGCAGCGCGGACTGCATCTGGAGCGCAACCCACGCAATCGACAGCCACCCGCCCCAAGGGACGCTCTGGCGACGACGATGATCGCTCTTCGGGCGCTGCGTCAAGCGAGGACCCCAAAGTCGTCAAGGATTCCGAACCTCCCCAACCCGTGGCCGACATCGAGCCGTCGAAGGTCACCCGGAAACAGCTCACCGTCAACTGGCCCGCCGCGACCGACAATGTCGGCGTTGTTGGCTACCGCATCTGGCTGAACGGCTTTGAGGTAGCGACCACGGTAGAGACAAAGGCCAAGCTGCGCTGGTTCAACGACGGCAGCGGCCAGCATGTCGTGCAGATTCGGGCCATTGACGCCGCTGGCAACCAAAGCCGAAGTTCACCGACTCTTGTGGTCAGGCGACCGTCGCCGGCACCAACGGACACGCCGTCACCAGATCCTTCGGACCCGGCGACGCCGAACGACCAATCGTCCGAACCGAGCAATACCTCTGGCGAGTCGTCGAAGCCATCGAGTGGTACGGCGGAAGATCAGAAATCCACGCCCGAAGACGAGCAGAACTGATGGCTGCGTCGTTCGAGGGCCCGGGTCCACTCGTTGTGCAGTCAGACCGTTCGCTGCTCCTCGAAGTTGATCATCCGGAGGCGGACGCCTGCCGCATCGCTATCGCGCCGTTCGCTGAGCTGGAACGAGCGCCGGAGCACATCCATACCTACCGATTGACGCCGCTCGGGTTATGGAACGCTCGCGCCGCCGGCCACGATGCCGAGCAAGTGGTCGACACGCTGCTGACCTACAGCCGTTATCCGGTGCCGAACGCTCTGCTGGTGGACGTCGCCGAGACGATGGATCGCTACGGTCGGCTCCGCATCGAGAAGCATCCGACGCATGGTTTGATCTTGGTCAGCAGCGACCAAGCCGTACTCACCGAAGTGCTGCGCAGCACCAAGATCAAGGGACTGATCGGGAGCCGCATCGACTCCGACACCGTAGTCGTCCACCCGTCCGAACGGGGGCACCTGAAGCAGGTGCTGCTCAAGCTCGGCTGGCCCGCGGAGGACCTGGCGGGTTATGTCGATGGCGAAGCGCACGCGATAAGTCTCAATCAGCGCGGCTGGACGCTGCGGCCCTATCAGGGCCAAGCCGCGGATTCCTTCTGGCATGGAGGATCCGGAGTTGTCGTACTGCCCTGCGGCGCCGGCAAAACGATCGTCGGATGTGCGGCAATGGCTCGGGCCAGCGCCACCACGTTGATCTTGGTGACGAACACGGTTGCGGCGCGGCAGTGGCGTGATGAGTTGATCAAAAGAACCACATTGACCGCCGATGAGATCGGTGAGTACTCCGGTGCGAAAAAGCAGATCCGCCCGGTCACGATTGCGACCTACCAGGTGATCACCACCAAGCGCGGCGGCATCCACCCGCACCTAGAGCTGCTTGATGCCCGAGACTGGGGCTTGATCATTTACGACGAAGTGCATCTATTGCCGGCGCCGGTGTTCCGAATGACCGCGGGCCTCCAGGCCCGTCGTCGGCTGGGCCTAACGGCCACTTTGGTCCGTGAGGACGGTCGAGAAGGCGATGTCTTCTCCCTCATCGGGCCGAAACGCTATGACGCGCCCTGGAAGGACATCGAGGCGCAAGGCTATATCGCCCCTGCCGATTGTATTGAAGTCCGAGTCACCCTGAACGAGTCTGAGCGGATGGCGTACGCGGTCGCCGAGCCGGATCAGAAGTACCGATTGGCTTCGACGGCGGAGTCCAAGACCGGTGTCATCGTTGAGCTGGTCTCCAAGCATCGCGGCACGCCGACACTGGTCATCGGCCAATACGTTGATCAACTTTCCGATCTTGCGGCCCGGCTCGATGCGCCTTTGATCACCGGCGAGACCACCGTACGGCGCCGCGAGCAGCTCTACGAGGCATTCCGGTCTGGTGAGATCAAATTGCTCGTCGTAAGCAAGGTGGCGAACTTCTCGATCGACCTGCCGTCGGCTCAGATCGCCGTCCAGGTCTCGGGCGCCTTCGGGTCCCGGCAGGAGGAGGCACAGCGGCTCGGCCGGCTGTTGCGCCCGAAATCTGAAGGGGTCACCGCGCGCTTGTACGCCGTCGTCGCCCGCGACACTGTGGACACCGACTTCGCAGCCCATCGGCAGCGGTTCCTGGCTGAGCAGGGATACGGCTACCGCATCATGGACGCCGAGGACGCACTCGCCGCGGAGTGACGCCGCCCGCTTCGCTCGATCAAGATTTGCCGAGCCCTTTCCCGCGAAAGTGGTCGGGAACGACATATGCAGCTGCGAGAAGCTCGTCGTTTTTGACCACTTTTCACCACAGGTGAGCGCCTGCGCGGCACACCGAACTTGGCTCCCTAACGCGCTGAAAACGCATCACTCACGCTCCCAAAATAGCCACATCTGGCCTGCGCGAGCTCACTGGTGTTGCCAAATCAGCGTCTCAGTGAGTATCGAGAACCGTCGACTCCTCCTGAGTCCCAAGATCGATCGGCCAGATGTCGGTCTCGCCCGCCAGCGACCACAGCTCGACGAGCTCGTGCGGCCAAATCCAGTCGTCGGTATGCCGCAGATCGTCGTGGGTCCACCAGCGATGCCCGAGCAGCGTGAGGCGCTCATCAGGCGTATGGGCGGAAGTGTCGACCTCGAATGGGGACACCATGGCGAGGAAGAAGGATTCGTCTTGCTCGATGACTAGGTCGGAGTAACCGTGAACGACATGACGCTTGGCAATTGGTCCGAGCAGCTCGTGCTCCATCAATCGGTAACCGGTTTCCTCAGCCACCTCACGGACGGCCGCGTGAGCCTCGCTCTCACCCTCGTCGACACCCCCACCTGGAGTAGTCCACCAGCTGGTACCCGGAACACCAGGGTCACTGTCCTCGAACAACAGCGTGCGGTCATTGTTGATCATGATCACGCGTACGGTCGCCCGAGACTTGCGGGGCCGGTCCGCCGGGTCCGCGACCGGCACGTAGCTGCGCTCGGTATCAGAGGAAGACACGGCCTACACCTTACGAGTACGCCTGCTTGCGTACTGCCACACCCCGGGATCACCGGCACAAAATTCCGTGGACGGCGTCCCCCTCAACGATGTAGCGTGACTCGTCGCTCCCTCATCTCACCGATCCAGCATCGGAGCTGTTCGCATGCCTGAAACCGCGGTCGACGTCCTGGCACAAGAACGGATCCATCTCACCGAGTCCCGGGCCGCGCTCGAGCGGATGCGCGCACACACGGCCAGTCTCGAAGCGTTCGGTGGTAATCATGTATCGACTGAGCACCTCAAGCAGGCGCTCTACCGGCGGATGAAGGCCCTCGAGGACGATCCGACCGTCCCGCTGTTCTTCGGCCGGCTCGACTTTGACAGCAGTCTCGGCGCAGAGCAGGACGAAACTCTTTACATCGGCCGACGGCATGTCACCGCAGAGGCAGGCGGCGAGCCGCTCGTCATCGACTGGCGTGCCCAAATGTCCCGGCCGTTCTATCAGGCCAGGCCCGGCGAGCCGATGGGTGTACGGCTGCGCCGCCGCTTCGGCTTCTCTCATGGCCAGCTCACCGCGTACGAGGACGAAGACCTGACCACCGCGGCGGAGATAGCCCAGTCTGCGATCATGGAGTCCGAGATCGAGCGGCCGCGTACGGGACCGATGCGGGACATCGTCGCCACGATTCAGCCCGAGCAGGACAGCATTGTGCGGGCCGGTCTGAGCCAGTCGCTATGTGTCCAGGGCGCGCCAGGCACAGGCAAAACCGCCATTGGCCTGCACCGCGCGGCCTATCTGCTATATGCCTATCGTGATCAGCTCGCTCGCTCCGGAGTGCTTGTCGTGGGCCCAAATGACAGCTTTCTGTCCTACATTGCCGACGTACTACCCGCGCTCGGGGAGATCGACGCCGCCCAGACCACGGTGACGTCGCTGGTTTGCCAGGCAAACGGTGTCACGGTCCGTGGGCTCGACAGCGTCCCGGCGGCACTGATCAAAGGCGATGCGCGGATGGCTGAGGTGCTGCATCGAGCGGCGTGGAGTCACCTCGGCACGCCGACAGCGCCGTTGGTTGTGCCTCGCGGGGCCTATCAGTGGCGGGTTGGTACATACCTGACGGCCGAAGTAGTAGACGAGCTGCGCAGACGCGGGGTACGGTACGGCGCTGGGCGAGCCATGCTGCCGCAGCGGCTAGCTCACCAGGTACTGCTGCGGATGGAGGCGAGCGGTGACTCACCTGATGATCGGGTCCAGGACGCAGTAGCCCGAAGCAAGCCCCTCCGCGCGTACACCGATGCCATCTGGCCCGCTCTCGACCCCATCAAGCTGATCATGAAATTGCTGACCGACGCTGACTTCCTGGCGGCAGCGGCCGACGGCATCCTTACCATGGAGGAGCAGCAGCTGATCATGATGCGCCATCCGCCGCGTTCGGCCGGAGCTGCCCGCTGGTCATTAGCTGACGTGATCTTGATCGACGAGGCCGCGGACCTGTTGCATCGTACGCCAAGCCGCGGCCATGTGATCCTCGACGAAGCCCAAGATCTTTCTCCGATGATGTTGCGAGCCGTGGGGCGTCGGGCGAGCACCGGCTCAGTCACCGTGCTGGGTGACCTTGCGCAAGCGACCACTCCCTGGGCAACCCGCTCCTGGCATGAGTCTCTGGCACACCTGGGCCACTCCGATGCCATGATCGAGGAGCTGGTGGCCGGGTTCCGGGTTCCTGGGGCGGTGATTGATTTCGCAGCCAGGCTGCTGCCGGCGATCGCGCCGGCGCTCAAACCGCCGCACTCGGTACGACGGCACCGGGGCGAGCTCGATCTGCGTCCGAGTGCCCACATTGAGGATGGTCTCGCCGAGGCGATCGCTCAGGCGATGGGTAACGAGGGCACCGTAGGAGTGATCGTTGCCGACGCCGCGCTTCCTCGCATACGGAAGCTGCTGGAGCGTCGTCACATGGATTATGAGGTGCTCGGTGAGGATCCAGAGATCTTCGATGTGCACGCAGAGCGCTCCGATCCCGAGGTGGCCCCGCGTCTGAAGCCGATTCTGGTTCCGGCAGCGCTGGCCAAGGGCCTGGAATTTGATCATGTAGTGCTGCTGGAACCGGCGGACATCGTCGCTGGGGAGCCGGATCAGGTGACTGGACTGCGGCGACTGTACGTCTGCCTGACTCGGGCCGTCACCTCACTGATCGTGGTGTACGCGGCAGAGCTGCCGACCGGACTTGCCGCTTGATCGGTGCCCCCTAGCATCGACGCCAGCATGCGAGACGCCGGCAGCCCGCAGCGCAAGTGGTCATCAACGACATGCATTCGGCCAAGTCCGACGTCGTTTCCGACCACTTTCCCGAGAAAGCGGCCCTCAGCCGAATGACGGAGGTTCGGTCAGCGGCAGTCTGACCTGGAACCGGGTGTCGCCGGGACGTGACTTGACGCGCAGGTCGCCGCCATGCCGCTGTGTGATCACGCGATAGGAGATATCGAGGCCCAGTCCAGTACCGTGACCAACCGGCTTAGTGGTGAAGAAGGGCTCGAAGATCTTTTGCTGCATCTCCGGCGGTATCCCGACGCCGGTGTCGCAGATCTCAACCAGCACCCAGCCGTCCTCGCGTGCGGTACGGAGCGTCAGCGTGCCGCCCTCGGGCATGGCATAGATGGCGTTGTCGATCAGGTTGGTCCACACCTGGTTGAGCTCGGCCGGATGCGCGGGAATCATGGGCAGGGACTCATCGAAGTCCTTGACGACGGTGATATTCCCGCGTTCTTTGAGCTTGTGACTGAGCATCACCAGGGTGCTCTTCAGCCCGTCGCGAACATCGATCTCCTGATGTGCCGCCCGGTCCATCTGCGAGTACTGCTTCGCCGCGGCCACTAGGTGGGAGATTCGGCCGGTCGAGTCCTCGATCTCACCCATCAGCTGCTCGATCTCCAGCGCGTACGTCACCCAATGCAGGGCATCGGCCAGCGCTACCGCAGGTACGGTCCGAACAACCTCCTCGAGCCAGTCGGTGTCCACTCCTGCCGCGACCAGGGGCGGCGCCAGGTCCCAGGCGTCGTCGATGCCATGATCATCAAGCCAGTCAGAGAGCTCGTCCTCGGCCTCACTGACCTCCACTGGCGATAACTTCTCGGCCTTGGCCGCCCGCTCCACAGCAGCCTCTTGCAGCTCGGTGAGTGCCATCAAGGCCTTCGGGTCGACGTCGGCGGTCGCCAGGTGCGCGAGTTTGCGGCGGATTTTGCTGACGTTTTCCCGCAGTGCTGCGGTGGCGCGCACGGCTGCGGTTGCTGGGTTGTTGAGCTCATGGGTTAGTCCGGCAGACAACCGACCCAGCGACAACAGCCGCTCGCGTTGGCCGATGAGCACCTGGCTTGATCGGTAGCCCTGCGTCATGCCCTCAAGCAGGTGCACCGCCATTGGAAACCACTCACGGAACTTCTCCCCGAACTTCGCGGCATCGATCAACCAAAACTCACAGTCCGTGACGGCCCGCATGGAGCCCCAGTACGGCAGATCAGCCATGCCCTTGACGAACGACTGAGTTGCACCGCCGTAGACCCCGCGTTGGTTCGTGCGCCCGGTTTCCACCTCGGTGTTCTCCACGCGACGGTGCATCGACAACGTGCCGGTGAGCAAGACGTAGAAGCAGGTCGGTGGGTCACCCTCGCTGTAAACCGACTCACCGCCGGACCAGTTACGGCAGTACCCGTTCTCGCTGAGCCAGGCGAGTTGATCATCATCGAGTTCCTCGAACAGGAACAGGGTGCGCAGCTCCGTTGGGCTCAAGCGCACGGGGGTGGCGGTTTGCTCGCTCATGATCAACTCCTACTGCTCCGCCAGGTAGCGATGCACCAACGTAACGGCCAGCGCTCCTTCGCCGACCGCTGAAGCGACCCGCTTCACAGACTGGGCGCGGACGTCACCGGCCACAAAAACACCCGGAATGCTGGATTCCAGCAGATACGGATCCCGCTCCAGGTCCCACGATTCCGGACGCTTGCCACCAGAAGTCAGTTCGGGACCGGTCATCACAAATCCACTGGGATCACGAACCAGCGAATCAGGAAGCCAGTCAGTCAGCGGGGCTGCGCCGATGAATACGAAGAGATGCCCCGAATCGACCACTTGTTGGCCGCCCACATGATCAACAAAAGTGACGCACTGCAGGTGATCATCTCCCGCACAGCCCTGCACTGTTGTATTCAGCCGCACCTCGATGTTGTCGATCGCGGCGATTTGGTCGATCAAGTACGACGACATCGACTTCTCCAACGAGTCGCCGCGTACGGCCATAGTCACCTTGTCCGCGTACCGGGAGAAGAAGACAGCGGCCTGGCCGGCTGAGTTGGCGCCACCGACGACGATCACATGATCACCCAGGCAGGAGTCGGCCTGGGTCGCCGACGAGCCGTAGTAAACGCCGCGCCCGACCAGCTGGTCGGCGCCCGAAGCCTCCAACTTCCGATAACTGACGCCGGTCGCCAGCACCACGGCATGGGTCAGCACAGCGGATCCATCGTCGAAGAGGATCCGTCGCGCCGGTCCATGAACCTCCAAACCAACAACGCTTCGCGCAGTCAACAGCTCGGCGCCAAATCGTTGCGCCTGGCGGCGTGCTCGGTCGGTGAGCTGATCACCGGCGACCCCGTCAGGGAAACCGAGATAGTTTTCAATCCGCGAGCTCTGCCCGGCCTGACCGCCGGCCGCGGCACGCTCAACGACGACGGTCTTGAGGCCCTCCGACGCTGCATAGACCGCGGCGCCCAGGCCGGCCGGACCGCCACCGATGATCACCACGTCGTAGAACTCACCTTGCGGCGTGGTGCTCAGTCCGACTGCGTTGGCTACCTCCAGCAGACTCGGCTGCACCAAGGGCTTGCCCTCCTTGGTGATCACTATCGGCGCCTGGCTCTCCTGGGCACCAGCCGCCGCGAGTAGCTGCACACCGTCGGGATCATTGACGTTGTACCAGCGATAAGGCACCATGTTCCGGGCCAGGAAGTCGCGTATCTCATACGACGCCGCCGACCACGGGTGACCCAGGATCTTGATCTTGTGCTCGGGCCTCCGGCCCTCGCGCCGCCAGATCTCCAACAGCTCGTCGACAACGGGATAGAACTTCTCTTCCGGCGGCTCCCACGGCTTCAGCAGATAGTGATCGACATCGACCACGTTGATCGCCTGGATCGCCGCATTGGTGTCGGCGTACGCGGTCACCAGCGCCCGCCGCGCCTGCGGAACCAAGTCCATCGCCTGCTCGAGGAAGTCGACGCCGTTCATCCGTGGCATCCGATAATCGGCCAGGATCGCGGCCACCTGCTCGCCCCGCAAGACCACGTCACGGATCGCTTCCAGCGCCTCTTCGCCTGAGTCGGCGCGCATGATCCGATAGTCCTCGCCGTAGCGGCGCCGCAAATCACGCGCCACTGCTCGGGAAACGCTCGGATCGTCGTCGACCGTTATTAGCACGGGCCGCTCGGTGCGGCCGGGCCGAGCTTCAGACACCGGTGCCGTCATGTACCCACCTCATCGAAATAGCACCAACGCCAGTGCTCACCGGGTTCCACTGAAGTGACGACCGGATGCCCGGTGGCTCGAGCGTGCCCGCTGGCGTGACGTGCCGGCGATGAGTCACAGCAACCGATGTGCTCGCAGGTTAAGCAACGGCGCAAATGCACCCAGCGTCCGCCGACTGCTAGGCAATCGCTGCAGACCGCATCGAAGTTGCTCGGCAATGGCGTCAGCGGAGTGGCCTCGAGATGTGGACAACTGGTCACAGCCTGGCTCCTTTCCTCCGCGCCAATCTAGTCCGCGCTGCGCGAGGGTAGCAGCGCAGAGCAATCAAGCACGGATCGCGCCACGCGCCGCGCTGAGGAGGAGCGACGGGACACGTTCTTCGTCCTGGAGCGACGAAGTAGGCGCGCTCCAAGGCGCGATCCGCGCCCGCGATGTTCGCGCCGCCGATCTGCAGGAGGAGCCGACGAAACGCTTCGAGGGCCGAGCTGATTTGCGACACGATCATTTCGTCGGATCCGACGAAGACGGCGGTTCCCCCGCGAACATCGAAGCGAGCGGAGCGAGCCATTAGACACCGCGAGCTTTGCGAGCGAGGCAATCAATATTGCGCAAGACGTGACTGCCGGCGACGACGAAGGCCAGCCTCAGTCAGCAAGACTACGATCTCGCGGGACGACACTGGCTGTGCGCCTTCGGCGAGTGCGGCGGCGTAGCGCTCAGCGATGACGTCATAGTGATCACGCTCGAACCCGCGTCTGGGGATGCCGATCCGCGCGGCGAAGTCGTGCAGCTCCTGGTAGGACCGATCGCTGATCAGATGCGACCACAGATGGCCATGACCCGGCCAGATCGGCGGGTCGATATAGATCGTCAACGACGCGATGCTGCTTGGCTGGGCTCCATGCCGTCACGATATTCCTCGGGGGTCGGATAAAGCGGTCGACCGTAGAATTGCGGCGTGGCTGCGGTGCGGCGGCTGGTCACAGTCATCGCCGCGGCATGCGTATTTTTGACCAGCTGCACGTACGCCAAACAGGAGCCTGGGCTCTTCCGAAACGGTGCTTCCCAGTCGCCAACCACGGAAAGATCAGCGCCGCCCGCGCCGACGAACCCCGAGCTCCCTGTGGCGGCCGAGGCGGAGTGGGTAACTGCCGAAGGGTTACAGATCCGTACCCGCTTCGCTATCCATGCGGTACGCCGGCTCGCCGATGCCACCGTCGTCGATTGGTCCGTGACGCCACTCAGTGCCCCCGGCTACGGACCTGGTGAGCGCCTACCCTCATGGGTCGATCTTGGCTTGAGCCGCACCTCCGAAGGCGATGTGAACATGTTCCTGCTTGATCCAGCGAGGGGAAAGGCCTACCGGACATTGAGTCACCAATCCCGACGATTGTTCAATCGATGCCTGTGTACGCCGCTGTGGTTGGCCCAGCAGGGCCTACGGATCGGAGAAACCCGCATTCTGCAGGTAACCTTTCCGCCCCTCCCCTCCACGCTCGACTTCATCGATGTCGACTTGATCAACTTAACGCCATTCGTACATATCCCGGTGACTCCAATCGGCCAAGTCCCGACCGCACCGCATCCGACAGATCTGACGCGGCCCGCGCGCGAGGGACGCCCCGCACTGGCAGAGCAGGTCTTCCGCTACCGCCAAGATCACCGCCGGGCGCAGAGCATCGCCATCGATCGCATCGTTGCAGCACCCGGCCGGACCTCAGTGGAGTTGACGATCAAGTCAGTAACCGATCAGTCCACCTTCATCCTGGAACCAGCCCTATCGCCGATCGGCAGCAGCTTCCCGGATAGCGTCGACGTATTAGATCCCGATGTGGTTAGTGGTCCCATGATCAGGCCACACGTCGACTTGGCGGCCAAACCCACACGCGTGTCCTGGCTGACGACCGCCGTGGCCGACCGGAAGGCGTACGAGTGCCTGTGTAGTCCGCTGGGGCTTTGGGCCGGCTCACTGCGACGGCAGGGTGGCCAGGCAAGCGTGGTGAGCAACTATCCACCCCTGCCGGCCGGAACCCGAACCGTTGATGTGATCTTGTCCGGGGTCGCCACTCTCTCCGATCTTCCGATCATCGAAGCCGAGAACTCAGCCCTGCGGCTTGGGCCACCGAAGCCGTACGCCGGAGAAAGCTGGATCTACTACAGCGACGATCCCCCACGCGGCTGGACTACCGCCCAGTGGCCAACCCCATTACCGGACGAAGACCAGCTGAAGGACTACCGCTTCTTCATTGAGAACCTGACGACTTTGCCGGGCTGGTGACCACTCCGGCTCGTCCTGCGCTGTCAGAAAGCAGAAGAGGCGGCTCCCGGATCGGAGCCGCCTCTTGCCTGAAGGTGCTATGACCTCGTCAGAAGTCCATACCACCCATGCCGTCGCCACCGGGTCCCGGCGTCGGCGGAGCCTTCTCCGGCTTGTCGGCGATAACTGCCTCAGTGGTCAGGAACAGACCTGCGATAGACGCAGCGTTCTGCAGCGCCGAACGGGTGACCTTGGTCGGATCGGGGACGCCGGCGTCGAGCAGATTCTCGTATTCGCCAGTCGCCGCGTTCAGACCGTGATCGGCAGGAAGACCCTTGACCTTCTCGGCAACGACTCCACCCTCGAGCCCAGCGTTGATGGCGATCTGCTTCAGCGGCGCCTCAAGGGCTACCTTCACGATCTGGGCGCCAACGGCCTCGTCACCCTCCAGCTTCAGGTCCTTGAACGCCTTGGCGCCCGCCTGAACGAGTGCGACACCGCCACCAGCGACGATGCCCTCCTCGACGGCCGCCTTGGCGTTACGCACGGCATCCTCAATGCGGTGCTTGCGCTCCTTGAGCTCGACCTCGGTTGCCGCGCCGACCTTGATCACCGCGACACCGCCGGCCAGCTTGGCCAGCCGCTCCTGCAGCTTCTCGCGGTCATAGTCGGAGTCGGAGTTCTCGATCTCGGTACGAATCTGGTTGACCCGGCCTGCAATCTGCTCAGAGCTGCCGGCGCCCTCGATGATCGTCGTCTCGTCCTTGGTGATGATCACCTGACGAGCCTGACCGAGCAGCTCAATGGTCACACTGTCGAGCTTGAGTCCGACCTCCTCGCTGATCACCTGGCCACCGGTCAAGATCGCCAGGTCGGTGAGCATGGCCTTGCGCCGGTCACCGAATCCCGGGGCCTTGACAGCGGCGGACTTGAAGGTGCCACGGATCTTGTTCACGATCAACGCCGCCAGCGCCTCGCTATCCACATCTTCGGCAATCACCAGAAGCGGCTTACCTGCCTGTATGACCTTCTCCAAGACCGGCAGCAGATCCTTCAGATTGGAGACCTTGGAGTTGACGATGAGCACGTACGGCTCGTCCAGCACGGTCTCCATGCGCTCGGTGTCGGTGACGAAGTAGGGCGAGATGTAGCCCTTGTCGAACCGCATGCCCTCGGTGAGCTCCAGCTCGAGCCCGAAGGTGTTCGACTCATCGACAGTGATGACACCTTCCTTGCCGACCTTGTCCATGGCCTCGGCGATGATCTCGCCGACCTGGGTGTCACCGGCGGAAATGGAGGCGGTGGCAGCAATCTGCTCCTTGGTCTCCACATCCTTAGAAATGGCGGCAAGCTGCTCGACGACTGCGGCCACGGCCTTCTCGATGCCCCGCTTGAGGCTCATCGGGTTGGCGCCGGCTGTCACATTACGCAGGCCCTCGCGTACCATCGCCTGCGCCAGCACGGTGGCGGTGGTAGTTCCGTCACCGGCGACGTCGTCGGTCTTCTTGGCAACTTCCTTGACGAGCTCGGCACCGATCTTCTCGTACGGGTCCTCGAGCTCGATCTCCTTGGCGATGCTCACACCATCGTTGGTGATGGTCGGAGCACCCCACTTCTTCTCCAGCACGACATTGCGGCCCTTAGGTCCAAGGGTCACTTTGACGGCGTCGGCGAGGATATTCATTCCCCGCTCGAGGCCACGCCGCGCCTCAGTGTTGAACTGAATTAGTTTGGGCATGTTCTCCGCTAGTCCTGTGAGTGATTGATGGCTCTTCCTACGGTGCCCGCGACGGACGGCCCATGGGAGCCTCACCGGCCAGAAGAGGTGGCACTCTCGGACCGAGAGTGCTAATGCCCTTTTTAGCACTCTCCCTATGCGAGTGCAAACAGTGGGCCGGATCTTCCGCCTATCCGCATCGGATTGGGACGTTTCCGATCACAAGCGCGAACACGGCCGCCGCCACGCCCAGATTTGGGTCGTTTGCGATCACAAGAGCGCGGAAACGTACCAATGACCAGCCAACGAGACGAGGCACCGCCTCGGGAATGCTCGAGCCGGATCCTGGGTTGCGCTGAACATGGCCCAGTCAACCGAGCAGACAATCTCGCGCTCATCGGTTGGCCTCCGATCAGAACGCGGCCCGATTCTGCTTTCGGTCATGTTGAGTGTGGGCCTGATCGCGATCGACGCGACGATCCTTGCTACCGCGGTTCCCTCGATCGTCAACGATCTTGGCGGTTTCGCCCAATTTCCATGGTTGTTCTCGATCTTCCTGCTCGCGCAGGCGGTGTCGATCCCGATTTTCGCTAAGTTCACCGACCTCATGGGACGCAAGCCGATCATGCTCGTCGGCATCGGGCTTTTTGTCGTCGCGTCGATCTTGTGCGGAATTTCTTGGAGTATGCCCGCCCTGATCGCATTTCGGGCGCTCCAGGGCCTCGGAGCCGGCGCTGTGATGCCGACGTCGATGACCATCATCGGCGACATCTATTCGGTGGCCGAACGCGCTCGCGTTCAGGGTTACGTCGCTAGCGTGTGGGCGCTCTCATCAGTCGTCGGGCCAACGCTGGGTGGCCTCTTCGTCGACTTTCTGAACTGGCGGTGGATCTTCTTCGTCAATATCCCACTGGGCGCACTGGCGGCGTGGTGGCTGGGTCGCAGATTCCACGAGAAGGTCGTCCGTAAGCAGCATCGCATCGATGTCGCCGGCGCGGCATTGTTGGGCGTTGGCTCCTCGCTGATCATCCTCGGCCTCCTCGAGGGCGGCATCTTGTGGCAATGGTCGTCGTTACCAAGCATCGCCATTCTCACCGTGGGTGCCTCGCTCTTGATCATCTTCGCCTTTGTGGAGCGACGGGCAGCCGAGCCCATCCTCCCCGGCTGGGTCTTTCAAAGTCGGCTGCTGAACTCGACAAATCTCGCGGGCCTGGGCGTTGGTGTGATGCTGATCGGCCTAACGTCCTTCATTCCGTTGTACGCCCAAGGAGTGCTGCATACGACCGCGCTAGTGGCCGGTTTCGCTCTCGCTGCTCTCACCCTCGGCTGGCCGCTTGCCGCCTCGGTGGCCGGGCGGATCTACCTGAAGATCGGCTTTCGCCGTACGGCGCTGATCGGCGCAGTCGTGATCATGATCGGTGCGACCTTGCTGGACCTGCTGTCATCCCGAAGCTCCGTCTGGGAGATCGGCGCGACGTGCTTCGTAATCGGGATGGGTTTGGGTCTGGTGGCCAGCCCGACACTGATTGCCGCGCAATCCGCAGTTGACTGGGAGCGCCGGGGTGTCGTGACCGGTACCAACGTTTTCGCCCGCTCAATGGGCAGTGCACTAGGCATTGCAGTCTTCGGCGCAATCGCCAACGCGTCACTGAGCCAGCGTGTCGGTGGGCACATCTCTTCGACCGCGAGCGCTATTCCGGCTGCCGTCTTGGAACAGGCCCTGCATCGCGTCTTCCTGGCCGCTGGAGTTGTCGCCGTGCTGCTAACCATCGCGGTGTTGATCATGCCTAACCGATCGATGGCCGCTGCGCACGCTGCACCGTCGTAGCCTTGTGAGATGAGGCGCTGGCATTGGCTCCTCGCGGCGTTTTTTACCCTTGCCTGGTTGCTCACTGGCTGCTCATACGACCATGTCGAACCAGGCCTCTTCGGCCAGTCCGCTGCCCGGGAGACAAGCGCACCACCCATCCGTCCTGTTACTCCTGACGAGAGGGCGCAAACGCCCAATCCCGACTTGCCGGTGGTCGGTGAGGCGACGTGGACCTCCGCTGACGGTTTCGACATCACCATGCGAGTTGCCGTGCACGCAGTGCGGCGAACCGAAGGCGCCACAGTGCTCGACTGGTCAGTAACCCCACTCCGCGGCGCAGGGCTGCAGGCAAAGGATCCGCTACCAACAGCTGTCAACCTGGGGGCGAACGAAGGCTATCCGAACATCCTCCTGGTTGACGCCGCGCGAGCTCGGGTCTACCGGCCGCTGACCCTCAGAGGCTGGGATTCCCAGTGCCTCTGCACTCCGCTGATGGTCGCACGACGGAATCTGCGCGTCGGCTATACCACCGTCCTCCAGGTGGCATTCCCAGCCCTACCCGACGACCTCACCAATGTAGATGTGCTGATGGCGACTGTGCCGCCCTTCTGGCATGTACCGGTGACCCCGCGCGGCATGCTACCGCTCGCAAGCTACCCCGCTGATCTTGCACGCCCGGCCGATCCGGCGCCGGTTATCGGGCGGACCGGGCCGTTCAGCTACGGTTTAGCCGGGCAGCGCTATCGGGTCATGATCAACGTCATTTACACCAGCAGGAGCTTCACCTCGATCGCGTGGACGATCCAGTCGATGGAGTCGGGCCGCGGTTTGCAGGCGGCGTCGACGCCACCGTTTGCCGACGCAACGCCGCCCCGTCGTGCTTACAACCCGATCTCGGCTGCAGGGCCACAGGTCAAGGTGGCCGCCGACCGATCCGTCCGGCGCGCACGGCTGGTGACGACCAAGCTCGCGGGCCTCGGTGCGCTGGAGTGCCTGTGTACAGATCTGCGGTTCGGTGCAGCAGGCCTACACCGGGCCGGCCAGCAGCTGCACGTGATCACCAATTTGCCCCCCGTGCCCGCAGGCACTTCACGAGTTGACGTTGTACTTCCCGGAGTGAGGACGTTCACCAACCTCCCGGTCACAGCGGCGCCGGACTCGACCTTCCGCTCGGCCGGGCCCGCCGTACGCGAGGTGGGATTGTGGACGTATAGAGCGGAGCAGTCAGGCTCGGGCTGGAGACCACGAGACTGGCCGACGCCGTTGCCGCGGACGGACCAGTTAGGGGCTTTCCGGGCAACGGTGGACACCATCGTCCGTTAAGCAGGGGCCTCCGCCGGCGCGAGCCTGCCGACCAGCTCCACCATGTCAGCAATGGAATCGGCAATCCTCGTCGGCTGGTAGGGGAACCGTTCCACATCCTCAGCCTTCGTCGAGCCGGTCAGTACCAAAATCGTGCGCATTCCGGCTTCCATGCCAGAGACCACGTCGGTGTCCATCCGATCGCCGACCATGACGGCGGTCTCGGAGTGCGCATCGATGGCGTTCAGGGCCGACCGCATCATGAGCGGGTTGGGCTTGCCAACGAAATAGGGCCGGATGCCAGTCGCCTGCGTAATCAGCGCTGCAAAGGACCCGCAGGCAGGTAAGGATCCTTCAGATGAAGGGCCCGTCGGATCCGGATTGGTTGCGATGAACCGTGCTCCCCGCTCTATCAGCCTGATGGCCCGGGTGATGTTCTCAAAGGAATGGGTTTTGGTCTCACCCAGTACGACATAGTCCGGGTCGCGTTCAGTCAGGATGAACCCGACATCGTGTAGTGCGGACGTGAGCCCAACGTCCCCGAGCACATAGGCGGTGCCGCCAGCCTTCTGGTCCACAAGAAACTGAGCAGTGGCCAGCGCCGACGTCCAGATGCATTCCTCGGGTACGTCGATGCCGCTGAGTCGGAGCCGGGCCCGAAGATCACGAGGTGTGTAAATGGAGTTATTGGTCAGCACCAGGAAGCGGCGTCCATGTTTCTGCAGGGCAGCGATGAAGTCCGTTGCACCTGGCAGTGCCTGCTCTTCGTGCACCAGAACGCCATCCATGTCGGTTAGCCACGATTCGACTGGCCTGGGATCGGTCATGGTGACATTCTTCCGTATTTGATTGCTCCGCTCGCCCGCGCTCGCTCCGTCTAATGGCTCGCTCCGCTCGCGGCGATATTCGCCGTGGAGCCGCCGTCTTCGGCGCATCCGACGAAACGACTCTGTCTGAGAATCAACCCTGTTTTCAACACGTTTCGTCGGCTTCGCCTGCAGATCGGCGGCGCGAACATCGCGGGTGCGGATCGCGCTGGGTCGTCGCCTACTTCGTCGTCACCCCGGACGAAAGATGTGTCCCGTCGTTCCTCCTCAGCACGGCGCCGCGCGATCCGTGATACTGCGAGACTCGGCGTATGACCGATGCGCGCCTGCCGGACCCAGCCGTTGTCGTGCTGGCCGGAGCTGCCGGATCGGGAAAGTCGACCTGGGCTTTGGAGCGGTTCCGTAGTGCCGAGGTGGTGAGCTCTGATGCCCTACGCGCAGCAGTCGGTAGCGGGCCTTCTGATCTTGATGCGTCCGTGGATGCGTTCGCGCTACTCGATCAGATTGTCGCTGCGCGGGTCAGACGCTCGCTGACAACCGTGATCGACACGCTGGGATTGGATCCGGTACGACGCTCGGACTACCTGCGCCTCGCTCGGACCGCTGGGCTGCCAGCCGTATTGGTGATCATGAACACTGCAGCAGCGCTTTGCCGGGAACGCAACCGACTGCGTGACCGGCCGGTTCCGGCGCCTGTTCTCACCGAGCAACTGCGCAGAATCAGCAGTCTGGCAGAGTCGGCCGATGAGGAGGGTTGGGATCTGATCTTGATTATTGATCAAGCCAGCCCGGTGAGCGCTCCACTGAGCAAGATCACCGTCGATGATGATCATGACCGACTAGCCGGGCCCCGTGTCGTGCTCCAAGTTTCACGATTTCCCTGGGGAGAGGCGGATCCGAGCAGCTGGCTGCGCGATCTGGCACTCCGAGCCGACGAAATCGGCTTTCACGGTCTCGCGCTTATGGACCATTTGATTCAGATACCTCAAGTTGACAGGGCCTGGGAGCCGATACCCGAGCCGTGGGTCACCCTCGGCATGATCGCCGGTCTCGACACCGACTTGCGGCTCGGCACGTTGGTTTCGCCGGTGACCTTTCGGGAACCGGGCATTATCGCCAAGACCGTCGCCACCCTGGACGTGCTGAGCAACGGCCGCGCCTTCTGTGGGCTTGGCGCGGGCTGGTGGCTTAGGGAGCATCAGGCGTACGGCCTGGACTTCCCAGGAGACTCCGAGCGACTTGATCGACTTCAGGTCTGCATCGAGACCCTCCGGGCGCTCTGGGCGCCCGGCACCAAGGCTTACCACGGGCGCTATGTACACCTGCCAGAAACCACCTGTTATCCCCGCCCCGTCGGCGATGTTCCGATCATTGTCGGAGGCTCCGGCGAACGGCGTACGCTGCGCATCGTTGCCGAGCAGGCCGACGGTTGCAACCTACCGTCGGAGCAGAAAGCACTGCAGACCAAGATCGACATTCTGCGGAAGCATTGCGCTGCCGTGGATCGCGACCCAACAAGCGTGGAGATCACCGTTCTCGATCTCCCCGTCATCGGGATCGACCGGGAAGACGTCGCGGTACGCGTCGAGCGACTCCGCGGACGCCTACCTGCTGCCGTCTACGCAGCCCGCCACCATGCGGCGCCCGCGGTTGATCATGCGCAGCGGCACCGACAACTAGCCGAGCTGGGGGTTAGCACGATCTTCCTCGCCCTGCCCGACCTAGGAGGCGCAGATGATCTTGAACGTTGCGCTCCACTGCTCACAGCACTGCGCTGATCCAGCATTGCTGGGGCGACACGACACTAGCTGTGGATCTGATGCAGCAGACGTTCGGTCTCCGCGACGTAGCCAGGCATGCCGAAAGTGCGGTACGCGCTCAGCGCCTGGCCAAGCATCTTGGCCGCTCGCGCGCGGTCGCCCCCACCGTTGCGAGCCAGCAGTGTGCGGGCATGCAGGCGGCCCAGGTCGGCCAGCTCGAGCCGGTTGGTCATTCTCTCGGCGACCTGCCGGGCGATCGTGAAAAGACGCTCGGCGTCGTCCCAGCGACCAGCCGACGCCGCGACAAGAGCCGCCCGGGTCTCGACGAGCCGGCCGTCCAACGTGGTCCATCTCCTGCCGCGCGCGAGGATCCGTTCCACCAGCGGGGACAGCGCCGCGGCCTGCTCATATTGATCGCACAGATAGAAGGCCTCGGCAAAGCCCAGCATGCAGTTCCAGGAGCCGACGCTGTTGACCCGATCCAGCCTAGGGAGCGTCGCTTGCACCTGGGGTGAGTTGAACAGTTCTGTCACCTCGTCGGTGCGGCCCTGGTACGCCAGCTGCCAGGCAAGCAGCGAGATGCTTTGGCCGGCGTACGACGTCGGCGGCTCCAGCTCGACCGCCCTGCGCAGCTCCGCCTCGGCCAGCTCGACGTTGCCTCGCCAGTGCCCGGCCAAACCCTCATAGACGTGACCTATGTAGTGCCATGGGAGTCCGCCCCGTTCGGTGATATCGACGATCTGTGCGCCGAGGGCCTCCACATTCGACAGATCACCGAGTATCGCGGCCCTCCGGATCCGATCCGACAGCACGAGAAACGCCGCGCCGAGATGGCCCAGCCGCTCGGCGCTGTCCAGCGTCTTGTCTCCCAAGCTAGTGGGCAGCTGGCGGTTAACCAGCGTGCCGTCCTCGTAGACCACGAACCCATGCACGCTGCACAGATCCCACAGGGCGCCCTCCTGCGCGAAGATTTCGGCGGCTCGTAGGCCGACCTCGACTGCCTCGGCAAACTCGCAAAAGCCGAA
>Ga0307406_10000156_pt1 | contig 40847 bp, 30 predicted proteins | sample 322Cmetagenome_3_FD_203706 | JGI IMG/M metagenome (GOLD analysis project Ga0307406, IMG submission 203706) | Maize rhizosphere microbial communities from greenhouse at UC Davis, California, United States - 322HYB-C-2 | ecosystem: Host-associated > Plants > Roots > Rhizosphere > Soil | place...
CCGTCCCCGGCCCTTCCCCGCACCCCCTCGAAGGAGATGCACATGTCGGTTCCGCAGGACACCGCCCCGGCGCAGGCCGCGCCCCCGAGCAAGGCCCCGCCGTTGTCCGCGCCGAGCGAGCCGCACGGCCGGCGCTGGAACGGCGTCGGCTGGGGCTTCCTCGTGAAGCTCGTCATCATGGCGATCGTCAACGCGTTCGGCCTGCTGGGCATCTTCGCCGCCGCCCAGGCGCAGTCCTGGATCATCTTCGGCGCCGCGGTCCTGCTGCTGGCCGCCGCCGACATCGTCTACTTCACCAAGCGCGCCCTGCCCCTGAAGTACCTGCTGCCGGGGCTCGGCTTCCTCCTGGTCTTCCAGGTCTTCATCTTCGGCTACACCGCCTACATCGCCTTCACCAACTACGGCGCCGGGCACGTCGGCTCGCAGGAGCAGGCCGTGCAGGCCGCCCTCAGCCAGGGCGAGCGCCGCGTCGAGGGCTCGCCCACCTTCCCCCTCGCCGTCGTCGAGCAGAACGGCACGCTCGGCTTCGCGATCGTCGAGGAGGGCGAGATCAAGGCCGGGTCGGCCGAGAGCCCGCTCGCCGTGGTGGGCACCAGCACCGCCGCCGGCGCCCCCGCCGAGGTCCCCGGGTGGACGATCGTCCCCCGCAACGACATCATCAGCGACCAGGCGCTCCAGCAGGAGGTCATCGCCCTGCGCGTCCCGGTCTCCGACGACCCGAACGCCGGATCGATCCGCACCAACGACGGCAGCTCGGGATCGATCTACCAGTCCACGCTGCAGTGGGATGCGGAGAGCCAGACGATCACCGACACCTCGTCGGGAACCGTCTACCGCGCGACCGCCTCGGGCAACTTCGCCTCCGACGACGGGGTCACCCTGCCCACCGGCTGGACCGTCCACGTCGGATTCGACAACTTCGTCCGCCTCTTCACCGATCCGGCGATGATCTCGCCGCTGGCCACGGTGACCCTCTGGACCTTCGCCTGGGCGATCCTGTCGGTCGTGGTCCCGTTCGCCATGGGGCTGGTCTTCGCGATCATCTTCAACGACGAGCGGATCAAGGGACGCAAGATCCTTCGGACGCTCTTCATCCTCCCCTACGCCTTCCCGGCGTTCATGTCCGCGCTGCTGTTCCGCGGCATGTTCAACGCCGAGTTCGGGGTGATCAACGAGTTCTTCTTCGGCGGCATGAACATCGACTGGCTGGGCGATCCCTGGCTCGCGAGACTCGCCGTGCTGTTCGTCAACGTGTGGCTGACCTACCCGTACTACTTCCTCGTGTGCACCGGCGCCATCCAGGCGCTCCCCTCCGACGCCCTCGAGGCGGCCTCCATCGACGGCGCCGGCCGGTTCCGGCAGCTGCGCTCGATCATCCTGCCGCTCGTACTGGTGGCCACCGCGCCGCTGCTGATCTCGTCGTTCGCGTTCAGCTTCAACAACTTCACGATCATCTACATGTTCAACAACGGCGGGCCCGCCATCCCGGGCGCCCCGTATGCGCTCGGCTCGACCGACATCCTCATCTCCGCGATCTGGGACATCTCCGGGGTCTCGGGCGGCAAGGCGGACTACGGTCTGGCCAGCGCCCTGTCGATCCTCGTGTTCATCGTCGTCGGACTCATCTCCGCCCTGGCCTTCCGCCAGACCAAGAAGCTCGAGGAGTACCAGTGATGTCCGCTCCGAACGACACCCGCACCGATGCCGCCGAGGCCCGGGCCGCCCGCTCCTCCGTCACCCTCGACGCCGGGCGCCGCAGCGCCGTCCGCCGACGCTGGCTCATCGAGGTGGGATGGAAGTACCTGGTGGCCGCGGTCATCCTCTTCTACGCGATCTTCCCGCTCGTCTACGTGCTGTCGGCGTCCTTCAACCCCGGCGGGAGCCTCGCGGCCAGCAATGCGCTCTTCTCGGTGCTCGACGTAGGGAACTACGCGGCCCTCGGCGGCACGCGCTACTGGACCTGGTACGGCAACACGCTCCAGGTCGGGATCGCCGCCGCCGTCGGCGCCGTGCTCATGGGCGCCGCCGCCGCCTACGCGTTCTCGCGCTTCCGCTTCCGCGGCCGCCGCATGGGCCTGACCGCCCTCCTCATCATCCAGATGTTCCCGCAGGCGCTCGCCTTCGTGGCCATCTTCCTGATGCTGCTGGCGCTCGGCGAGGTCTTCCCCGCGCTCGGACTCAACTCGAAGATCGCGCTCATCTGCGTCTACCTCGGCGGCGCGCTCGGCGTGAACACGTTCCTCATGTACGGGTTCTTCAACACCATCCCGATGGAACTGGACGAGTCGGCCAAGATCGACGGCGCCACGCACGCGCAGATCTTCTGGACGATCATCATGCCGCTGGTGACGCCGATCCTCGCCGTGGTCGCGCTCCTCGCGTTCATCGCATCGTTCGGGGACTACATCATCTCCAAGATCGTCCTGGTGTCCGAGGACAACTGGACCCTCGCGGTGGGCATGTTCCAGTGGGTGTCCAATCAGCTCTCCAGCAACTGGGGGCTGTTCGCGGCCGGCGCGATCCTCGCATCGCTCCCGGTCCTCGCCCTCTTCCTCGGCCTGCAGCGCTACATCATCGGCGGGCTCACGGCGGGCTCGGTCAAGGGCTGATCGCCCGAGCTTGCCCCCGGCGCGCCGAGCTTGCCCGCGATCCGGGGCAAGCTCGACGGGCGCGGGGCAAGCTCGACGGGCGCGGGGCAAGCTCGACGGGCGCGGGGAACGGGCGCTAGTCAGCGGGCGGCGAGCGCGGCTTGGTAGAGGTCGCGCGAGCTGCGGCCGGTCTGACCGGCAACCTCGGAGGCAGCTTCACGGAGGCGGACCCCGTCGGCGACGAGCGCCAGCACCTGCGCGACGGCATCCTCCTCGGACACCGCCCGGGCGGGCGCGCCGCCGACGACCACGACGATCTCGCCCCGCACACCGTCCGATGCCCAGGTCGCGAGCTCGCCCAGTCCGCCGCGCACGACCTCCTCGTGCAGCTTCGTGAGTTCCCGGCAGACGGCGGCCGGGCGTTCCGCACCGAACGCGTCCGCCATGTCCGCCAGGGTCGCGGCCAGTCGCGAGGGCGCCTCGAAGAAGACCATCGTGCGCGGCTCGGATGCCAGCGCCGCGAGGGTCGCGCGACGCTCCCCGGGCTTGCGTGCCGGGAAGCCCTCGAACGTGAACCGGTCCGTCGGCAGCCCCGCGACGGCCAGCGCGGTCACCACCGCCGAGGGGCCGGGAATGACGGTGACCGCCACGCCCTGGGCGACGGCGGCCGCCACGAGTGCGTAGCCGGGATCGCTGACCGTCGGCATGCCGGCATCGCTCAGCACCAGCAGGTCCTCGGTCGCCGCCCGCGCCACGAGGTCGCCCGCGCGCTGCTTCTCGTTGTGGTCGTGCAGCGCGAGCAGCCGGGGCCGATTGACCACACCCAGGGCCTGGAGGAGCCGCTGCGTCGTGCGCGTGTCCTCGGAGGCGATGACCGTGGCCGCCTCGAGGGCCGACACCAGTCTCGGCGAGGCGTCCTGGAGATTTCCGATCGGCGTCGCAGCGAGGATGATCACCGCCCCAGCATAGGCTGGTGCCCGTGACGAAGTCGGCCGAGCCCCTGCTCCCCGCCGAGCCCGCGTCGCTGACCGAGCGGTGGCAGGTGAGGCTGTCGGCGCAGCCGCGGCTCCAGCGTCTCTACGGCTGGGGCGTCCCTGCCGTCGTGACGCTGCTGGCGCTCGTGCTCCGGCTGTGGAACCTCGGTCACCCGCACGTGCTGGTCTTCGACGAGACGTACTACGTCAAGGACGCGTGGAGCCAGTGGATCCTCGGCTACGCGGCGACCTGGCCCGAGGGCGCGAACGAGCAGTTCGAGGCGGGTCAGACCGACATCTTCACGACCGACCCGAGCTTCGTCGTCCATCCGCCGCTCGGGAAGTTCCTCATCGGCATCGGGATGTGGGTGTTCGGCCCGGAGTCCTCGTTCGGCTGGCGGATCTCGGCCGCCCTGTTCGGGGCGGGGTGCGTCCTGCTGCTGTACCTCCTCGCCCGGAGCATGACCGGCTCGATCCTCTTCGCCGGCACGGCGTCGTTCCTGCTCGCGATCGACGGACTCGGCATCGTCATGAGCCGCGTCTCCCTCCTGGACATCTTCCTCACGTTCTTCACGATCCTGGCCTTCTGGTTCGTCGTCCTCGATCGGCGGCGTCACCTGGACCGACTGGCCGCCCGCGTCGCGGCGGCGGCGGACGGCGAGCACGGCCCGAACTGGGGTCCGCTCCTGTGGAACCGGCCCTGGGTGGTCGCCGCGGGCGCCGCCGCCGGGGCCGCGACCGCGGTCAAGTGGTCGGGCGTGTGGGTGCTCGCCGCCATCGGCCTCTATCTCGTGGTCACCGACGCGCTGGAGCGCCGGCGCCTCGGGGTGGGCTACTGGCCGGTCGACGCGGTCCGCCAGGGCGCGGCGTCGTTCGTGCTGCTGGTCCCGGTGGCCTTCGTGGTGTACCTGGCGTCGTGGACGGGATGGCTCACCACCGACGGCGGCTACGACCGGCACTCCGCCGACGCCGACCCCGCGTCGGGGCTGTTCGCCTGGGTGCCGCTGGCGCTGCAGAGCCTGTGGCGCTACCACCAGACCATCTACGACGCGATGACCCGCATCACCGCCGAGCACAGCTACGAGAGCCCCGCCTGGCAGTGGCCGCTGCTGTGGCGGCCGACCTCGATGCACGCCGCGTCCACGATCGACGGACAGGACGGCTGCACGGGCGGGGCCAACGGCTGCCTCGAGATCCTCTACAGCATGCCCAACCCGCTGCTGTGGTACGCCTCGATCATCGCCGCGATCTATCTCGTCTACCGCTTCACGCTCGATCGCGACTGGCGGCACGCCCTCGTGCTGGTGGGCATCGCCGCGACCTGGCTGCCGTGGCTCCTCTTCGACCGCACGGTGTTCCAGTTCTACACGATCGTCATCTGGCCGTTCCTGCTGCTGGCCCTCACCTTCGCGCTGCGCGAGATCGCCGGCGGCGCCCACGCCGACCGCCACCGCCGACGAGCCGGTCGCCGCACCGTGCTCGTGTTCGTCGTCGTGGTCGTGGTCGTGTCGGCGTTCTGGTATCCGCTGTGGTCGGCGATGCAGGTGCCCTACGACTTCTACCGGCTCCACAACTGGCTGCAGGGCTGGGTGTGAGGCGGCTCCCGACGACCGCACGCGGGTGCGCGGCCCCCTCCCTTTAGGCTGGTCTCGTGTTCACCTACGCCGTTGCCAGCGACCCCTCGGTCGCCGGCTTCGCCATGGTGTCGGACCGGTTCCTCGCCGTCCTCGCCGCGGACGCCGACGATGCGGTCGCGCTGCGGCTGTGGACCACCCTCAGCGCCGCGTCCACCGATGACGACGGCGCCGCCGCGACGCTCTCGTCGGTGCTGTCCGCGCTCGCGGCGGACGGCATTGCCGCGGTGCCCGACTTCGCCCTCGTGGAACTCGTCGACGCCCGCACCCGGGCGGTGTCCCTCGCCGTGCGCGGCGGGGCGCAGATCGTCCTGGCCGGCGGTGACGTGCGCACCGGCGACGGCGGAACCGCATGGACCGAGAGCACGGCGCAGGAGGTCACCGGCCTCACCCTGCAGCTGGGCCCGTCGCGCGCGCTGCTGGGCAGCCTCCCCCTCGGTCGCGGGGTGGTCCGTGCCGACCGCCTCGACTGGGGCTCCGGCGGGGATGCCTCACCGTCGCCGGTCGCCGCGGCCCCTGTCGTCGCGGTCCCTGTCGTCGCGGCCCCTGTCGTCGCGGCCCCTGTCGTCGCGGCCCCGGTCGCCGCATCCCCGGTCGCCGCCTCCCGTCGCGCCCCGCTCGCCCCCGTGACGGCGGCATCGCCCGAGCCATCGCCCTCCTTCGCCCCGCCGGCGTCCGAGCCGCCGGTGGGGACCGTCCGTCGCGAGCGGCTCGCCGAGGTGATCGACGACCGCACCGAGCTCAGCCGCGCGCACCGCCGCGTCGCCGCCCGCCCCGTCCTTCGGATCGGGAGCGATCGGGTGCTCGAACTGGACCTTCCGGTCGTGTTCGGCCGCTCCCCTCGTCCCGCCGCACACCCGGGAGCGCGCCTGGTCTCCCTGCCCTCCCCTCGGCGGGAGATCTCGAGCGCCCACCTCGAAGTCCGCCTGGACGGCGACGCGCTCGTGGCCCGCGATCTGGACTCCACCAACGGGACGATCGTGCGCGAGCCGGACGGATCGATGCAGCTGCTGCGGCACGGCGCCTCGGCCCGGCTGGCGCGGGGCGCCTCCCTCGACCTCGGCGACGGCAACATCGCGATCTTCGACATCGCCGACGGCCCGAGGAGCTGAGATGGCGACCCGACTGCCGTCCGCCCCGCCCGTCCTCGGCGGCTTCACCTACGTCCGCCCGCTCGGCACCGGCGGGTTCGCCGATGTGTTCCTGTTCGAGCAGAACCTGCCCCGCCGTCCGGTGGCCGTCAAGGTGCTCCTGAAGGACATCGTCGACGAGGGACTGCTGCGCATGTTCAACGCCGAGGCGGATGTCATGGCGCGGCTGAGCTCCCACCCCTCGATCCTGACCGTGTACGAGGCGAGCATCTCCGCGGACGGGCGCCCCTACCTCGTCATGGAGTACTGCCCGACGTCGCTCACGACCCGCTACCGGCGGGAGGCGATCCCGGTGGCCGAGGTCCTGCAGCTCAGCATCAAGATCGCCTCGGCCCTCGAGACCGCGCACCGCTCGGGGCTGCTGCATCGCGACATCAAGCCGTCGAACATCCTCGTGACGACCTTCGGCGCACCGGTGCTGAGCGACTTCGGGATCGCGGCCGCCGTGAGCGGTCGCACCGGCGCCGACGAGGTCTTCGCGATGTCGGTGCCGTGGAGCGCCCCGGAGATCGTCGACGAGCGCATCCCGGGGTCGATCGCCGCCGAGGTGTGGAGCCTCGGCGCGACGGTGTACTCGCTGCTGGCCGGGCGGAGTCCGTTCGAGCGCGCGGGCAGCGGCCAGAACACCCGCGAGCAGCTGAAGACCCGCATCCGCCGGGCCGTGTACACGCCGGTCGGGCGGGTCGACGTCCCGCCGCGCCTGGAGGCCGCCCTCGCGCGTGCGATGAGCAAGGACCCCGCTCTCCGGCACGCGTCGGCGGCCGAGTTCGCCTACGACCTTCAGCTCGTCCAGCACGAGATGGGCCTGGCCCACACGCCGATGGACGTGGCCGTCGACGAATGGGCGACCGCGGGGGCCGCCATCGACTTCGCCGACGACCGCCAGCGCGGGCCGGTGCGCCCGAGCGTCGCCTACCCCTCGCGCCGGGCGGGCCGGGCCGCACCCGCTCCGACGCGCCGCGCCCCCGACGACGGCACCGTCCTGGCAGGAGCCGAACCCGCCCGCTCACGCCCCGCGGCCCTGCGGATCGGTCTGTGGACGGGTGCCGCCGTCCTGCTGGCCTCCGGCATCGTGACCATCGTCGCCGTGGTCCTCGGAGGAAGCTGACATGGCCGATCCCGCGCGCCGCCGACCCCGCACGAGCACCCTCGTCGGCGCGGCCGCCGTCGTGATCGTCGCCGGACTGGTCACGACCCTCGCCGTGGTCTGGCCGGGATTCGACGCGCGGGAGACTCCGCTGGACGACGGCACGCTCTGGGCCGTGCAGACCGGTGCCGGCGATGCCTACGCGCGCGTGAACCTCGAGCTCGGCGAGCTGGACACGGTCAAGACCGCCGAGAACGCCAGCTCGCTGGCCCAGACCGGCGACCGGCTGTTCGTCTTCGCCGACAGCGACACCCAGTTCGCCGACGTCAGCATGGCCACACCCGTCGATCTGACCGCGACGACCACCGACGCGTTCACGCGGACACCGGCGGGAACGGTCGCCGTGGTGACGGCGGGTGATTTCCTCGCCTTCCGCACCGACGCCGGCGGGGTGTCGGTGGGCACCCTCTCGGGGGGCGGCGACGCGACGCCCATCGACCCGTACGCCGACGTGCAGGTCGAGGAGGGCGAGGAGCGTCCGCGGTTCGCGGCGGCCGCGGTGGCCATCGACGCCGACGGTGTCGTCTATCTCTACTCCGCCGCCGAGGGACGCGTCGTGCGGGCTGACGGCCGGACCGGCCGCATCATCGGCGACGACGCGGTCGCCTCGGCGCCGACGGACGCGCAGCTGACGGCGGTCGGCGGACGCTGGGCGCTGCTGGACGAGGCGACCGGCGCGGTGCGGGTGCAGGGGCGCGAGGACGGCATCGCGACCGACGCGGCCGTCGGTGCGGTGCTGCAGCGCAGCACCACCGCCGCCGGGGACCTCTACCTCGCCGACGCCGACGGCCTCGTGCGCGTCTCCTTCGACGCCGGCACGGCCGAGCGCGTCGTCACCGACGACCTGGGCACGCCGGCGGCGCCGCTCACGCAGGACGGCACCACCTACGCCGCGTGGCTGCGCGACGGCGAGGGCGGCGGCGCGCTGTGGACGACGGAGGCGCCTACGCTGAACCCGCTCGACTACGGCGCCGGCGCCCTCGGCGAGCAGGTCGACCCGACGTTCCTCACCGACGGGTCCCGGGTCGCCCTCAACGAGCGCAGTTCGGGGTGGGTCTGGACTGTGCCCGGCGGCGCCCTGATCGCCTCATCGCAGCAGTGGGCGCTCGAGGAGACCTCCGAGGCGGCACCCGACGACGACACCGTCGCCGATCGCGTCATCGATCCCAAGCCTCCGGTCGCCGTGGACGACGCCTTCGGCGTGCGCGCGGGATCGGTCGCCCTGCTTCCCGTGCTGTTGAACGACCACGACCCCAACGAGGACGTGCTGAGCGTCGACGTGTCGTCGATCGCGGGACTGGACCCGGCATTCGGCACCGTGTCGGTGTCCGGCGCCGAGCAGACGCTGGTCGTCGACGTCTCCCCCGGGGCCACCGGCTCGGCGACGTTCCGCTATCGGGTGACCGACGGCACGGCGGCGGACGGCCTGCTGTCGGGCGAGGCGACGGTCACCCTGACCGTGGTCGCCGACGACGTCAACCGGCCGCCGGCGCCGTGCGATCCCGACGACTGCCTCGCCCAGCGGCCCCGGCCGACCGTGGCGCCCGGCGGCACCGTCACCGTCGACGCCCTGTACGGATGGGTCGATCCCGACGGAGACCCGATCTATCTCGCCGGGGTCGACAACGAGAGCGGGATCGGCACCGCCGCGGGCCAGCCCGACGGCACCCTCACCTACCAGCACCCCGACGCCCAGGCGACCGAGGCGGTCGATGTCGGTCTCGCCCTGACGGTGTCCGACGCCCGCGGCGCCACGACGCGTCGCACCCTGACCGTCGCCGTGTCCCCGGCACCCCGGCTGACGGCCGACTCCTTCGCCATGGTGGGCGTCGCGGGCACGCCGCTGTCGATCGACGTCGACGCCCACGTGAGCGGGACCACCGGGATCCCCCTACTGACCGGGGCGGTCGTCCTGGACGAGAGCGCGGCGGCCGTGACGGCCAACGCCGCGGACCTCAGCATGGAGTTCAGCGCCGACGCACCGGGCTCGTACCTCGTGCAGTACACCGTGCGCGACGATCGGGGCGAGGAGACCGCGACGGTCCGCGTGACCATGCGCGACCCAGCCGAGACCGTCATCTCGACTCCTCCGCTGACCGCCTTCGTGCGTCCGAACGAGGACGCCACCGTCGACGTCTTCCCGGCTGTCTCCAACCCCGCCGGCCTCGTGCTGCTGCTGAGCGACCTGCTCCCCGAAAGCGCCCCGCAGGCGACTCTCAGCGTCGACCTGGTGGGACAGAGCATGATCCGCGTGAGCGGATCGACCGACGACGGCTCTCCGGGCGTGCTCGGGGTCGTCCGCTACACCGTCTCCGACGGCTCGGGGGCGGCGCCGGCGACCGCCGCGGGCGAGCTGACCGTCATCCTCCTCGACTCGCCCGAGAGCGACCCGCCGATCGCCGTGGACGACGCCGTCACCGTGCGCGCGGGGGCGCAGATCGACATCCCCGTGCTCGAGAACGACAGCGCGCCCGCCGGCGCGCTCTTCTCCGTCGACCCCTCGACGATCGTCAACGAGAGCGGGGCGGGCCTGGCCTTCGCGACGGGGCGGCTCGTGCGCTACCTCGCGCCCGATCAGCCGGGCACCTACAGCATCGGCTACACCATCTTCCGGCTGGGCTTCCCGGATGCCGTCGACTCCGCCCGCGTCATCGTGACGGTCGTGGGCGACGAGGCCAACCGCGCACCGCTGCCGCGCGTGCTCGAGGGGCGGGTGCTCAGCGGTGAGTCGGTCCGCATCCCGTTCGACCGCTTCGGCGTCGACCCCGACGGCGACGCGGTCACCCTGGACCGGATCCTCACCCAGCCCGCGCAGGGCGGCATCGCCACGATCTCCGCGGAGGGCGACGCCATCGTCTACACGAGCCCCGACCGCTTCAGCGGTCAGGACTCGTTCACCTACCAGGTGCGCGATGCCGAGGGAGCCCTCGGGCAGGCCGAGGTCCGCGTGGGCGTGCTCGCCGCCGAATCCGACCCGAGCCCGGTCACCTTCAGCGACTACCTGCAGATCCAGGTGGGCGCCGACAGCGAGGCCAACGTGCGGCCCACCGACAACGACGTCGACCCGGCGGGAGGGGTGCTGACGCTGGAGTCGGTCGTGCCGAACGCCCCGGAGGGCTCCGAGGAGTACGACACGCTCGCCGCGCTGCTGGGCGAGGTCGACGACGGGCAGGTGACGGTGCGCGCCGGCGAGACGCCCGGCACCTCGTCGTACGTGTACACGGTGCGCAACCAGACCGGCGACACGGCGATGGGCCTCATCGTGGTCAAGGCGGTGCCCATGCCGGTGCCGGACTACCCGGTGGTCACCGACACCACCCTCACCGTCGAGACCCGCGAGGCCTTCCCGGCGGGCGTCGACGTGCTGAGCGGCAAGGTCGCCTGGAACACGGGCGACCCGGCCGGCCTGACCCTCTCGCTGTGGGGCACCCATCCCGGCATCGAGGTCGACGGCACCCGCATCCGCGGCGAGATCCCCGCCCAGTCGCTCCTGATCCCCTTCCGCGTCAGCGGAACCTCGTTCGACGGCACCGAGGTCGTCTCGTACGGCTTCCTGCGCGTCCCCGGCGATCAGGACGTGCGTCTCTCGCTGCGCGCCGACGCATCGCAGTTGGAGGTGCGGGAGAACGAGGCACGAGACCTCGACCTCGCGGATGCCGTCGCCGTCCCGGCCGGGCGTACACTCCAGGTCGACGGCGACGGGGTCCGTGCCGGCGGAGCGCGGGAGAACGCGCGGTGCGAAGTCGTCTCCGGCACCACCATCCGGTACACGGCCGGCGCCGATGCCCCCTGGACCGACACGTGCGTGGTGCCGGTGCGCCTCGACGTGCAGGACGATGACACGTTCCTCACCATCCGCGTCGTCATCGAGGCGGAGGACCCCGAGCCGATCCTCCGGAGCGCCTCGATCACCGTCGGCCCGGGACAGACCCAGGACTACGACCTCACCACCATGGTCGGCTGGGCGGGACGGGAGGACTGGGACAGCCTGCAGTTCGCGGAGGCCTATCGCGGCGACCAGTTCACCGTCAGCCGGTCGGGGGCCACCCTCACCGTGACCGCCGACGACGACGCGCGGCCCGGCCGGGAGGAGGCCGTGTCGGTCTCGCTGAGCAGCCACCCCGACGCGGTCGGCGCCGCGCTGAACCTCACCGTCGGCCCCGCCCCCTCGCAGCTGCCCAAGGGCGGCACCGCCAGTGAGCGGTGCTCGCAGTCGGGCGGGAACTCCTCGTGCACCATCACCGTCATCGGCACCTCGGGAGAGATCAATCCGCTGCCCGGGACGCCGCTGGCGCTCGTGTCGGTGGGCTCCCCGGCCAACTGCACGGGGGTGACGTTCACGAAGGCGAGCGCCACGGCCGTCCGCGCCTCCTGGTCGAACGATGCGCCCGGGGCCGCCGACTGCACCGCCTCGTTCGTGGTCGCCGACGCCCAGGGGCGCTCCTCGGCCGGTGACCGCAACGGCACCATCCTGCTCGACCTGCAGGGCCTGCCCGCCGCCCCCACGCGGCTGGAGTGGATCGACTTCTCCGCGACCGGCGTGACGCTGCGGGTGATCGCCGACACGAGCTCCTACCCGTCGGTCGACGGGTTCCGGATCACGGCCGGCGGCAGGGTCGTCGCCACGTGCGACGCGTCGGGCGCGTGTCCGGAGATCCCCGCGGAGGCCGGCACGCCGGTGACCTACCAGGCCCGCGCGTACAGTTCGGTGGGCGAGTCCCGCGGCGCCGTCCAGGTGTCGGCGTGGGCCTACGCCGCGCCGGCCGCTCCGACCGGGGCGATCGTCGACCCGGTGCCCAACGGGACCGCCGGCGGCGTGGCCACGATCACGGTGACCGGCATCGACTCCTCGACGGGCACCGTCACCCTCTCGGGCGGGGCGGGCGGCGAGGTGACGCAGCCGGTGCGCGGGTCGAGCGTGACCTTCCGCGACTACGACGTGGGCTCGAACAGCCCGACGTCGCTGACGGCGACGCCGCTGACCCGGTTCGAACTGCCCCCGATCCCCGGCGGATCGCAGGCGGGAGCCGCGTACTCGTTCCGCGCCAACGGCATCGGCGCGCCGGCGCTCTCCCTGGAGGTCACCGCCTCTCGCAGTTCGAACCCGGGGACGGTCACGGCGACGGCGACCGTCGCCCCCAACGGCGTCGGCGACCGCATCCTCGTCGGCTTCGCCATCGACGGCGCCGAATGCGAGCCTGCCCTCGTCGTCACCGCCGACGGTGGCACGACGAGCCGTACGTTCGACAGTCGCGACCTCTGGCGGGAGAGCACCGTGACGGCATGTGCCATCACCGAGCGCAGCGGTCAGAGCTTCGGGCGCACCGAGAAGTCTGGCTCTGCGACGCCGACAGAGGGCATCCCCGCCCCGAGTGCCTCGTCGTATTCGATCTCGCAGACGAGCGAGTTCCTTTGGGACCGGGTCAACGAACCCGACTACTCGAACTCGCCGCTTTATCGCATCTTCTACAGCAAGAACGGCGGACCGAAGACAGACGACTTCCGGACTCTGTTCCCCTCCGACCAACTCGGCCAGCACCCCGGAACCATTCAGGCCTTCTACTGCGTGCGCATCAATACCTCGCGCTGCGGCGACCCCGTGACCGTCACCCCGGGCACTGGAGCGGAGTACACGGCGCGCGTATCGTTCCCGACCGAGGAGTGCCGAAGTGAGGACACAGCGGCGCCGGCACCGACCGTCACTGCGAATCCCGGGGACTACAGGATCTCCACTTCGTCCAGCACGAATGAGGCCGGAGTGGTGACGTGGACGTGGACCCTGACCTGGCAGAACCGACTCTCCGCCTTCGGCACTGTCATGCAGTCGCTGGAGTGCGCGCCGCCGGAGCCGGAGCCCGAACCCGAGCCCGAGCCGACTCCCTGACCTCCCCCGACACCGATCCCCCCGATCCCTTGAGAGGACCCCGATGACCGTCACCCCGGAGCAGACCGCCTGGTTCCAGGAGACCTTCAGCACGCTCGTCGACAACGTCGAGCAGGTCGTCCTCGGCAAGCGCCACGTGATCGAGCTGGCCTTCACGGCGATGCTGTCCGAGGGACATCTCCTCCTGGAGGACGTGCCCGGCACCGGGAAGACGTCGCTCGCCCGCGCGATGGGTCAGACCGTGCAGGGCACGAGCAGTCGCATCCAGTTCACGCCCGACCTGCTCCCCGGCGACGTCACCGGCATCACCGTCTACGACCAGCGCAGCGGGCAGTTCGACTTCCACCAGGGCCCGATCTTCGCCAACATCGTGCTCGCCGACGAGATCAACCGCGCCTCCCCCAAGACCCAGTCGGCGCTGCTGGAGGTGATGGAGGAGGGCCAGGTCACCGTCGACGGCATCACGCGGCGGGTCGGCGTGCCCTTCCTCGTCGTGGCGACGCAGAACCCCGTCGAGCAGGCGGGCACGTATCGCCTCCCGGAGGCTCAGCTCGACCGGTTCATGATGCGCACGAGCCTCGGCTACCCCGACCACGCTGCGACGGTGCGGATCCTCGAGGGCAGCGCCGCCGCCCGCCGCGAGGTGGCCCCGGCCATCAGCCCGCAGGGCGTGATCGACCTCGCCGACATCGCCGGGGCCGTGTATGTGAACCCGCTGGTGCTGGACTACATCGCGCGCATCGTGGAGGCGACGCGGCTGGCGGCCCAGGTGCGGATGGGCGTGAGCGTCCGCGGCGCCCTCGCCCTCACGAAGGCCGCCAAGACCTGGGCGGTCGCGCACGGCCGCGGCTACGTGACACCCGACGACGTCAAGTCGCTCGCCGAGTCGGTGCTCGCCCACCGCCTCATCCTCGATCCCGAAGCGGAGTTCGACGGGGTCACCGCGGAGGCGGTGATCGGCCAGGTGCTGCTGGACACGGTGCCGCCGAGCCAGAGAGAGGTCGTGTGAGCTCGAACACCGAGTCGCGCCTGACGCGTACCTCCGCGGCGACGGGGGGTACCGGCTTCTCGCGCACCCGCTACTCGACCGCCAGCTCCTCGACGGCGCTGGCGCTGCGAGGCCTGCGCTGGTGGCGCCGCGTGCAGGCGGGGGCGGCCGCGGGCTGGGAGTGGGTGTCGGGCACGCTGTCGGTGGCGGGGTGGATGCTGGTGGCCACCGCGGTGATCGGTCTCGGCCTGGGACTGGCCTTCGGCTGGATCGAGTTCGTCGTGGCGGGTCTCATCGCCGCGGTGCTCGTGCTGCTGTCGGTCCCGTTCCTCTTCAGCGCCCGCTCGTACGACGTCGACCTCGCCCTCGGGCACGACCGCGTCGTGGCGGGGACCCAGGTGGCGGGCACCCTCACGGTGACCAACGTCGGTCGCGGCATCGCCCTCCCCGGGCGCATCGACATCCCCGTCGGCGAAGGCCTCGTCGATGTGTACATCCCGCTGCTGCGCCGCGACCACCAGCACGTCGAGCGGGTCGTCGTGCCCACTCACCGGCGCGGGATCATCCAGGTCGGACCGGCGCGCACCGTGCGGGGCGACCCCCTCGGCATCCTGTCGCGCGAGGCCACCTGGGCCGACATGCACACCCTCTGGGTGCATCCGGTCACCACCGCACTGCGCAGCACCAGTGCGGGGTTCATCCGCGACCTCGAGGGCAGCGCCTCCCGCACGGTCGTCGACTCGGACATCTCGTTCCATGCGATCCGCGAGTACGTCCCCGGCGACGCGCAGCGCCAGGTCCACTGGAAGTCGACCGCGAAGACGGGCACCCTCATGGTGCGTCAATACGAGGAGACCCGCCGCTCCCGGATGGTCGTCGCGCTGGCCGTCTCGGAGTCGGAGTACGCCACCGATGAGGAGTTCGAGCTCGCCGTCAGCGCGGCCGCCTCGATCGGCGTGCGCGGCATCCGCGATGGACGCGACGTCGACGTCGTCATCGGCGGCGAGGTGCCCGAGTTCGTCCGCGCCTCCGCGCGCACTATCCGGGAGCTCGCCACGGTGAGCGCCCGGACCCTGCTCGACGAGCTCAGCGGCATCGAGCGCCACCCCCGCGCGAGCGCCCTCGGCGAGGTCACCTCGCTCGCCGCCGAGACCCACCCCGACGCCTCCATCGCGTTCCTCGTGTGCGGTTCCACGCAGACCGCGCGGTCGTTGCAGACCGCTGCCCTCGCCTTCCCCTCCGACGTCGGGGTGGTCGCGGTGATCTGCAATCCCGAGGCCGAACCGGGCTTCCGGCGTCTGGGCTCCGTGTCGGTGATGTCCATCGGCCTGCTGGACGACCTCCGCCAGCTCCTGGCACGGGGGACCCCGTCGTGAGCGCGGCCGCCGCAGCGCCGATGAGCCGCCGTTCCCGGCGGCAGTCCTTCCGCGCCGACCGCCCCTCGCCGCGGCTGCTCGTGATCAGCGCGGTGCTGCTGGACCTGCTCTTCGTCGTCGGCGCCGTCGCCGCCTGGCCGATCTACCGCACCCCCGCCTTCGTCCTGGTCGTAGGGATCGCTCTGGCGTCGGCGCACGTGATCGCGTGGGCCGGCGTGCGCGGACGGCTCTCGGGGTGGTGGCTGGCCCTCCTGACCTTCGGCGTCTACGCGGTGCTGGGCCTGCCCGTCGTCGCTCCGGCGATGCTCACCGGCGGCGGCGATCAGGCCCTGCGCGGTCTGGTGGGCGTGATCACCGCGCCGGTGACCGGCTGGAAGGACCTGCTCACCCTCGACCTTCCGCTCGGCACCTATCAGACGACACTGGCGCCCGTCTTCCTCATCTGGCTCGCGGTGCCCGTCGCCTCCCTGTCGCTGGCGTGGCGCGCTCGACGACTGTGGGTGCTCGCCCCCCTGCTCGGGCTCCTGCTCCCGGTCTTCGGGGTGCTGTTCGGCGCGGCGGAGCTGAGCGACGCGTTCGCCTGGGGTCCCCTCGAGCTCCCGGGCGCGGCCGAGATGGCCGTGGGCGCCGCCGCCGTGCTGATCGCGCTCGGCTATGTCGTGTGGCGGACCCTCGACGACCGGCGCCGCGCCCTCCGCGCCGCCGAGGCGGCCACCGGCATCCGCACCACGAGCCGCAGCGGCTCGGCGATCGCCGGCCGGGTCGCGATCTCCACGGCCATGGTGACCATCGCGGTCGTTGCGGGGGCCGTGGGGGCTCCGCTGGCCATCGCGGGCCAGCCGCGCGACGTGCTGCGGGAGCAGATCGATCCCCACCTCGAGATCCAGGCGCAGCTGTCGCCCTTGGCGCAGTATCGGAGCTACTTCACCGACGAGCGCTTCGACGAGGTGCTGTTCTCGATCACGACCGATGCCGACCGGGTGCGCCTCGCGACGCTGTCGTTCTACGACGGCCGGCTCGCCCGGGTCCTCGATCCTGCCGTCGCCGGCGCCGACCAGTCGACGGCCTTCGTCCGGGTGCCGGCGTCGCTGCCCGCCCCCGGCGGCACGGTGCCCACGGCCGCCGAGGTCACGATCGCCGCCTACGACGACGTGTGGATGCCGACGGTGGGCGCCCTGACCGGCGTCCAGTTCCGCGGCGCATCCGCGTCGGCGCTCGCCGACGGGTTCTTCTACAGCCCCACCGCCCAGACCGGGGTGGTCCTCGGAGAGGCCGGTCTGGCACCGGGCATCGGCTACCGGCAGGACGCCGCCGTGCCGACCTCCCTCCCCGCGCTGGTCGACCTCGTCCCCGGCCGCACGACCCCCCGGCTGCTCCCCGCGACGGTCCCCGAGAGCCTCACCGACTGGATCCGTGCGCAGGAGGCACCCGCCGGCGGCGAAGGGCTCTCGCTGCTCATCGACCGGCTCCGCGCGCGCGGGTTCCTGAGCCACGCGCTGTCCGTCGACGCCGATGACCCCCCGCTGTGGCGCGCCGGACTCGGCGACTACACGTTCGAGCCCAGCCGCGCCGGGCACTCCACGGATCGCATCGACGCCATGTTCACGGCCCTCCTGCAACGGGAGAACGACGTCGGGGGCGACGACGACGCCCTCCTGGTCGCGGCGGTCGGCGACGACGAGCAGTTCTCGGTGGCGGCGGCCATGATCGCCGACCAGCTCGGCTTCGCCGTGCGGATCGTGCTCGGAACGCGGCTGACCGGCGACGAGCTTCCCCGGTGCGAGGACGGCGCCTGCCGCGGCGGCGACGTCTCGGCGTGGATCGAGGTGCAGGACGCGTCCGGCGTATGGGTGCCGGTCGATGTGACTCCCCAGCACGAGAACGCGATGTCGCCCGACGACCTCGAGGTGCGCGATCCCGAAGTGCCCACCGAGGTCCACCAGGAGGGCGCCGAGCAGGTGCTGCCCGGCGATGCCGACCCCGCCGATCGCGGTGAGCGCAGCGACGACCCGCTGCCGGAGTCCGTGGACTGGGGTGCGTTCTGGGCCGCCGCGCGCATCGGCGCCGTCACGCTGTCGGCGCTGCTGCTGATCACCGGTCCGTTCCTCCTCGTCCTGCTCGTCAAGGCCGTCCGCCGCAGGTCGCGGCGGTCGGCGCCCGATCCCGTCGGGCGGGTCACCGGCGGATGGGACGAGTACGTCGACGCGGCGGTGGACAGCGGGCTTCCCGCGCCCGGGACGCGCACCCGTCAGGAGGTGGCGGAGCTTCACGCCGAGGATGACAGCGGCAGCCGCGCGACGCTCCTGGCGACCTGGGCGGACCGGTCGGTTTTCGACGCCGAGCCGCCGACGAACGCCGATTCCGACCGCTTCTGGGAGATCGTGGAGGCCGAGCGGTCGCGCCTGCTCGCCGAGCGCGGGTGGTGGGCACGGCTGCGTGCACGGCTGTCGCTGCGCTCGCTGCTGCGCCGCGGGAGACGGTCGTGAGGTTCGCGCGCAGCACGACGAGCGCGGAACCGGATGTGAATGTGGAGACGAGGAAGGCGTGGTGACGGTCTGATGGCGGATGCGTTCGGCATGATCGCGGTGATTCAGGTCGTCGGCGGCCTCGGCGTCTACGCGTGGACGTCGCTGGCCCTGATGGCGGTGTTCCGCAAGGCCGGCGCGGCGTCCTGGAAGGCGTGGGTGCCGGTCTGGAACGCATGGACGCTGTTCGAGTGCGCCGGCATGCGCGGCTGGTGGGCCGCGGTCCTCGCCGGTGGCGCGGTGGTCGTCGGCGCGGCCGCGGCGATGGTCGCCGGGGCGCTGGGAGCCGCGGCGCTCGGCGCCTCCTTCGGCGGCGATCCGGCCGATGCCCAGGCGTCCGCGCTCGCGGCGGTGCTCGTTCCGGCGCTGCTGGCGCTGGTCATCCTCGTCCCCGCCCTCGTGCTGCACGTGCGCATGCTGCGGGGCCTGGGTCGCGGTTTCGGCCTCGGCGCCGGTCACACGGTCCTCGGCGTCGTGCTCTTCCCCGTGTGGGCGAGCATCGTCGGCTGGGGCTCCGCGCGCTGGCTTCCCGGCGCGGCGGTGGACGCCGGCGCGCCGGTCGCCGGCGTCCCGGGCGCCGGCGTCCCGGTCGAACCGGCGCCGACCGCGCCGACCGTCCCCGCGCTGGCGGATTTCTCGGCGCGCCCGGGCACCGCCCCGGGCTTCAGCCACACGCCCGTCTTCGGCGCGCCGTCCGCGGCGTCGGCGACCCCCGGTGCGCCGGCCTTCCCGGCGGTTCCCCCGCCGGCCTTCGGTGCTCCCGTCCGACCGCCCGCGAACCCCTGGGCCCCGCCGACCGGCGTCCCTGCGCCGCCGGCTCCCGCATCGGCGTACGTCGCCGCGCCGTCTCCGCCGCCCGCTCCGGCCGGCTCTCCCGCGCCGTCGGACGTCGAAGAGCGCACCGTGCTCGCCGGACGCCGCCTCCTCGGCTGGTCGCTGGTGCTGCCCGACGGCCGCTCGGTCGCGCTGACCGCCGACACCGTCGTGCTGGGGCGGAACCCGGCCGCGCCGCGCCGCGCACCCCAGGCGCAGCTGGTGGCCGTCGACGACGTCACGCGGACGGTCTCCAAGACCCATGCCCTGCTCACCCTCACCGCGTCGGGGTGGGTGGTCACCGACCTCGATTCCACCAACGGGGTCTCCCTCGGCGCCGTCGCCGACGCGGGGACCGAGGTCGACGGTTCCGCACCGCTGTCGGGGCCGTTCTTCCTCGGTGACGCCGCGCTCGAGCTGCGAGCCGACGGATGACCGCGCCCGGATTCCCGCCGCGCGAACCGCGCACCACCTGGGGGGCGCACACCGACACCGGTCTGCGTCGCGCGGTCAACGAGGACGCCTTCCTCGCCGAGATGCCGGTGTTCGTCGTCGCGGACGGCATGGGCGGGCACGAAGCCGGCGACCGCGCGAGCGCCGCCGTCGTCGAGGTGTTCCGCTCCCTCCTCGGGCGTGGCGAGCTCACCTTCGACGACGTCACGCGCGCGGTCGACGCCGCCCACAGCGCCGTGGCCTCGATCGCGGGGAGCACGCAGCGCGGTGCGGGCTCCACGCTGACCGCCCTCCTCGCCATCCATCACGAGGGAGAGTTCCGCTGGCTCGTCGTCAACATCGGCGACTCCCGCGTGTATCGCCTGAGAGGCGACCGTCTCGAGCAGGTCACCGTCGATCACTCGGTCGTGCAGGAGATGGTCGAGGCGGGGCGCCTGGACCGGGCGGACATGTCCACCTTCCCCGGGCGCAACGTCATCACCCGAGCCGTCGGCGAGGAGCGCAGCGCCGCGGACTACTGGCTGCTCCCCATCGTCACCGGGGAGCGGATCCTGCTGTGCTCGGACGGGCTGCCCTCCGAGCTCAGCGACGAGGCGCTTCGCGCGGGACTCACGCTCGGCGGCGCGCCCGCGCAGACGGCGCGGGCGCTGGTGGCGCAAGCCGTGAGCGTCGGCGGCCGCGACAACATCACCGCGGTGGTCGTGGACACGGTCGCCGGCGGGGTGAGCGCGCTGGGCGAGGACGTCACCGGAGGATTGTCTCTGTCGGCAGAATCGACCACGATCGAAGTGGCGACGGTACGCAGTCGACGCACGAGGGCACGACGGGGTTGAGGCGGAGGACGATGATGATCGACGACGAACGGACCGAGCTCCGACGGGACATGCTCCCGGTGGAGGAGGCGACGCGAGCCGTCGACCGGTCGGCGGACCTCGACCGGCGGACCGCGCAGACCCCGGCGCCCGGCCCCGCGGGCCGCACCGCGCGCGTCCCCGGCAGGGCCGCCGAGGCGGCTGCCTACGGCATCCGGCGCAGCACGCCGAGCGCCCCGGTCACGCGCGCCGCCGCGGTGCCCGACCCCGTGGCACGGCGACGCGCCGCATCCCCCCGGCGGCCGCGGGTCGGCCTCGCCGTCGTGCTCGCCGTCGCATCGTTCGCGCTCGTGCTGGCCGCCGCCGCGATCGTCCTCGTGCTGCTGGTGGCCTCGTGAGCGGCGCCGTCGAGGTCGACGTCGCCACGGAGGTGACCGATCTGCAGATCGAGTTCTGCGGCGAGTGGTTCTCCCCCGCTCGTCCCGGTCCGTTCACGATCGGTCGCGAGGGGGACCTCGTCGTCGACGAGAACCAGTACCTCCATCGACGGCTCCTCGCCTTCACCTACGAGGGCGGCCTGTGGTGGCTCGCCAATGTCGGGCAGTCGATCGGCGTCAGCCTGTCGACCGGCGACGGCGTCTACCAGGCCATGCTCGGGCCGGGCGCGAAGGTCCCGCTCGTCTTCCCGCGCCTCGTGCTGCTGTTCACCGCGGGTCCGTTCACCTACGAGCTCGCGGTGCACTGCGCGCAGGCCGCCTTCCACTCGGCGCCCATCGTCGCCGACGTCGACGACCCGCACCACATGACGATCGGCAGCGTCTCGTTGACTCCCAGCCAGCGGCTGCTGGTCATCGCCCTCTGCGAGCCCCTGCTCCGCGACGGCCTCGTCGGGCAGAGCCAGATTCCGACGTCGGCGCAGGCCGCGGCGCGGCTCGGATGGCCGCTGACCACCTTCAACCGCAAGCTCGACGCCGTGTGCGACAAGCTCGACAGGGAGGGTGTGCCCGGCCTGCGCGGCGGCGTCGGCAAGCTCGCGACCAACCGGCGCGCGCGGCTGGTCGAGCACGCCGTCCTCTCGCGGCTCGTGACGGCCCAGGATCTCGCCCTCCTCGACGCGCCGTCCTGACCGGCGTCGGCCTACGATGGAAGGCCATGTCTGCGCCCGTCATCACCTACCCGCCCGAGCTGCCCGTCAGCGCGGCGCGGGCGGAGATCGCGCAGGCCATCACCGATCATCAGGTGGTCATCGTCGCCGGCGCCACCGGCTCGGGCAAGACGACCCAGCTGCCGAAGATCTGCCTGGAACTGGGCCGGACGAGCATCGCCCACACCCAGCCCCGCCGCCTCGCCGCCCGCACGATCGCGGAGCGCGTCGCCCACGAGCTGGAGGTCCCCCTCGGCGGGCTCGTCGGCTACAAGGTGCGCTTCACCGATCAGGTCTCCGCCGACACGCAGATCTCCCTCCTCACCGACGGCATCCTCCTCAACGAGATCCACCGAGACCGGCTCCTCCGCCGCTACGACACGATCATCATCGACGAGGCGCACGAGCGCTCCCTCAACATCGACTTCCTGCTGGGGTACCTCACCCGCATCCTCCCCGAGCGACCCGACCTCAAGGTCGTGATCACCTCGGCGACCATCGACCCCGAGAGCTTCGCGCGTCACTTCGCGCGGCCCGGAGCCGGTGAGGAGCGCATCCCGGCGCCCGTCGTCGAGGTCTCCGGGCGCACCTTCCCGGTCGAGATCCGCTACCGGCCGCCGGTCGGTGCCCCGGCCGAGCCGGGCGAGTCGGCCGCACGCGGGTCGGGACCCGACGACGGCGACGACATCGATGCGCTGCTGGCGGCGCTGCGGGAGCTCGACCGCGAGCCCGACGGGGACGTCCTCGTCTTCCTCCCCGGCGAGGCCGAGATCCGGGACGCGGCGGATGCCGTTCGCGGCATGTACGCCCGCGACGCTCGGCCGACAGAGGTCCTGCCCCTGTTCGGGCGGCTCTCGGCCGCCGAGCAGCACCGCGTCTTCGAGCCGTCGACGATCGCGGGAGTGCGGCGCCGGATCATCCTGGCCACGAACGTGGCCGAGACGAGCCTCACCGTCCCGGGCATCCGGTACGTCGTCGATGCCGGCACCGCGCGCATCTCGCGCTACAGCGCCCGCTCCAAGATCCAGCGACTGCCCATCGAGGCCATCTCGCAGGCGTCCGCCCAGCAGCGCTCCGGCCGCGCGGGACGCACCTCCCCCGGCATCGCGATCCGCCTCTATGCGGAGGAGGACTTCGAGGGCCGCCCCGAGTACACCGAGCCGGAGATCCTGCGGACCTCGCTGGCCTCCGTCATCCTGCAGATGCTGGCCCTCGGCTTCGGGGACATCACGGCGTTCCCGTTCCTCACCCCGCCGGACTCCCGCGGCGTCAAGGCCGCGATCGAACTGCTGACCGAGTTGCGCGCGGTCGCGCCCGCCGGGCGCCCGGCACGGGGCGAGCAGCCGCAGTGGCGATTGACGAAGACCGGTCGCGAGATCGCCCGGCTCCCCATCGATCCGCGGCTGGCGCGCATGCTCATCGAGGCCGAGCGGCTGCACGTCACGCGCGACCTGCTGGCGATCGTCGCGGGCCTGTCGATCCAGGACGTCCGGGAGCGGCCCTCCGCCGACGACGGCGCGAGGCGCGAGGCGGCAGACCGGATGCACGCACGGTTCACCGATCCGACCAGCGACTTCCTGACGCTGCTGAATCTGTGGAACCACCTGCAGGAGCAGCAGCGCGAACTGGGGTCCAGCGCCTTCCGACGGCTGTGTCGCACCGAGTACCTGAACTACGTGCGCGTGCGGGAGTGGTTCGACGTCCACCGGCAGCTGCGCACGCTCATCCGTCCCTCCCGGGGCGCGGAGGGTGCCGAGTCGCGCGGCGAGGCGGGAGCGGCGGACCCCGACGCGGTGCACCGCGCGATCCTGTCCGGCCTCCTCTCCCACATCGGCATCCTCGACACCCGCTCGCTCCGGACCTCCCCGGCCGACAAGAAGCGCCGGCCGCTCGCGGAGTACCGCGGCGCGCGGGGAGCGAAGTTCTCGATTTTCCCGGGCTCCGGGCTGCACGGCTCCCGCCGCGGCAGCGCGGCTCCCGACGCGGTGGTCGCCGCCGAGCTCGTGGAGACCTCGCGGCTGTTCGCGCGCACGGTGGCCGTCATCGATCCGGCCTGGGCCGAGGAGCTCGCCGGCGACCTCGCCCATCGCAGCCTCAGCGACCCGCACTGGTCGAAGGACGCGGGGGCCGCGGTCGCGGCCGAGAAGGTGACGCTGTTCGGCGTCGAGATCATCCCGCGGCGGCGCGTCCAGCTCGCCCGCACCGACCGGCCGCTGGCCCGCGAGCTGTTCCTGCGGCACGCGCTCGTCGACGGCGAGTGGAACAGTCAGCACCTCGACAAGCGCCTCACCGCGTTCGAGCGACGCAACCTCGAGCTGCGCCGACGACTCGAGAAGCTCGAGGAGCGCGAACGCCGCCGCGACATCCTCGTCGGGGACGAGGCGGTCTACGCCTTCTACGCGGCCCGCATCCCGGCGGACGTCTTCGACGCCCGCTCGTTCGAGGCGTGGTGGCGCACCGAGTCCGAGCGCACACCGCGCCTGCTCGACATGAGCGAGGCCGACCTGCTCGACGACGCCTCGCGCGCCGACGAGCAGGACTTCCCGGCTCGGTGGCGACAGCGCGATCAGGTGCTCTCGCTCGCCTACCGGTTCGAGCCCGGAGCTCCCGACGACGGGGTCAGCGTCGTGGTCCCCCTCGCGCTGCTCGCCCAGATCTCTCCCGCCGGCTTCGACTGGCAGGTGCCCGGCATGCGCGACGAGCTCATCGCCGCCCTCCTGCGCGCCCTCCCGAAGTCGATCCGGCGTCATGTCGTGCCCGCCGCCGACTGGGCAGCGAAGCTCGGCGCGGAGATCGCCGGCGACGGTCCGGAGTCCCACGACGGCGTCCCCGCCCAGACGCTGCGCGCGGCCCTCGCCTCCCGCATCCAGCGCGTGGCCAACCAGCCCGTGTCGCCGGAGGACTTCGACCTCGACCGCGTTCCGGGCCATCTCACGGTGTCGTTCCGCGCGGTCGACGAACGCGGACGCGCGCTCGGCGCGTCACGGGATCTCTCCGAACTCCAGCAGCGCCTCGCCGGACGCGCCCGCACCGCGGTGGCGCGCTCGCTGGGCGCCCGTCCCGGGCCGGCGGCCGTGGCCGGTGCGGATGCCCGGGCCGGTGCAGGATCAGGCGCGGCACCCGCCGCGGGAGTCACCGTCGCGGAGCGTTCCGGTCTCACGACGTGGGACCTGGACGAGCTTCCCGATGTCGTCGACACCCGTGTCGCGGGCGGTGTGGTCCGCGGGTACCCGGCGCTGGTCGACGAGAAGGACACCGTCGCGATCCGCATCGAAGCCACCGCCGAGCGCGCGGCGCGGCTGACCCACGACGGGGTCCGCCGCCTGCTCCTGCTCGCCGTGCCCTCGCCGTCGGCGTATGTGCTCGAGCACCTGACCGCCGCCGAGAAGCTCGCCCTGGCGACGTCACCGTATCCCTCGGCCAAGGCGCTCATCGAGGACGCCCGTCTGGCGGTCGCCGACGCCGTCATCGCGCGGACCGCGCCGGTCGTCCGCACCCGTGCGCAGTTCGACGCCGTCCGCAATGCGTTCTCGTCGGTCGTCGTCGACGAGCTGTTCGCCGCCGTGTCGCTCGCCGCACGCATCCTCACCCGTCAGCGCGAGGTGGAGCGCGCCATCCGGGGCCAGAACTCGATGACGCTCCTGGGCGCGCTCGGCGACGTGAAGGCACAGGTCGCGGGGCTCGTCTTTCCCGGCTTCGTCTCGCAGATCGGCCTGGCGCGGCTCGCCCATCTGCCGCGGTACCTCGAGGCCGCCGGCGAACGGGTCGCGGGGCTCGCCGACAATCCGGGTCGCGATCGCCAGCGCATGACCGAGTACGAGCGCGTCGCGGCGGCCTTCGCCGAGGCCGGCGGGACCATCCCGCTGCCATCCGGCGCCTCCCCCGCGCTGACCCGCGCCCGCTGGCTCCTCGAGGAGTTCCGCGTGAGCCTGTACGCCCAGCGGCTCGGCACCGCCGAGCCCGTCTCGCCCCAACGCATCGCGAAGGCCCTCGCCGGCCGCGAGTAGCCGCGCTCCGTCCCCTCGCGGGTAGCGTGGGACACATGGCACAGGCGATCACGTACACGCGATTCGGGGGGCCGGAGGTCCTCGCGCTCACCGACGTCGAGGTCCCCGCACCGGGCCCGGGTGAGGTGGCGATCCGCGTGGAGGCCGCCGGCGTCAACCCGCTCGACCACAAGCTGCGGTCGGGGGCGCGGGCCTCGGGCGAGATCACAGCGCCGCGCCGCGCGGGCAGCGACGCGGCGGGCATCGTCACCGCCGTGGGCGCCGACGTCGAGGGATTCCGTCGGGGCGACGCCGTCGTGGTGGCCGGTGTCGCGGGCGCCTACGCCACCGACCTCGTCGCTGCCGCCGACCACGTCTGGCCGCGGCCACCGGCGGTCACCGCGCCGGTGGGCGCCGCCCTCGGGGTGCCGGCCGGCACCGCGTACCAGACCCTGCGCTCGCTCGCCGTCGGCGTGGGCGACACCCTCCTCGTCCACGGCGGCTCCGGTGCCGTGGGACAGGCGGTCATCCAGTTCGCCACCCTCTGGGGCGCGACCGTGCTGGCCACGACGAGCGATCGTCGCGCCGCCCGCGTCCGCACGCTGGGGGCCACGCCGCTGTCGTATGCCGAGGGCCTGGAGGACCGGATCCGCGCCGCCGCCCCCGCGGGGATCACCGCCGCGATCGACATCGCGGGCACCGACGAGGCGCTCGCGGCCTCGCTCGCCCTGGTCGCCGATCCGAGCCGCATCGTGACGCTCGTGAGGGGGAAGGATGCCGACGCGCTCGGCATCCGCGCCTTCATGGGCGGAAGCCCGCGGCCGCTCAGCTCCGGCGAGCTCGCGTGGCGCGCGGAGGCGATGCCGGTGACGCTCCAGCTGATCGCCGCCGGGGCCTTCTCGGTCGAGCTGGGGCCGTCGTTCGCGCTGCGCGATGCCGCCGAGGCGCACCGGCGCGTGGAGGCGGGCGTCGACGGCAAAGTGGTCCTGCTGCCGTAGTCGCCGCGCCGGCGACGCCGAGGGCGGGCCTCAGGCTCCCGCGGACAGACCGCCGACCACGCCCGAGACGATCATGTACAGGCCGATGGCGCCCACCACGATCCAGATCGTGATGCGCGCCGTGGACGGCCCCTGCGGGGCCGGATCCCCCGGGTCGCCCGGAGCCCCGGGCCGGAACGAGTCGTCCCGGCCCGAGGAACCGCGTCCGAAGAGATTCATCAGTGGCCGGCCCGACGCTTGTTGTACACGTCGAACGCGACGGCCAGCAGCAGCACGAGGCCCTTGACGGCCTGCTGCCACTCGATGCCGATGCCCATGATCGACATGCCGTTGTTCAGCACACCGATGATGAGACCACCGATGATGGCGCCGCCGATGGTGCCGACGCCGCCCTGCACCGCGGCACCGCCGATGAAGGCCGCGGAGATGGCCTCCAGCTCGAAGCCGTCACCGGCCTTGGGACCGGCGAGGTTCAGACGAGCGGTGAAGATGAGCCCGGCCAGCGCCGCCAGCACGCCCATGTTGACGAAGAGCCAGAAATCGACGCGGCGCGTCTTGATGCCCGACAGCTCCGCCGCGTGGCGGTTGCCGCCGATCGCGTAGATGTGACGACCGAACACCGTGCGGTTCATGACGATGCCGTAGATGAGCACCAGCGCGGCCAGCACGATCAGCGTGACGGGGATGCCCTTGTAGGACGCCAGCGCCCACGAGAACCAGCCGATGACGACGGCGACGAGCACGAGCTTGGCGACGAACCAGATGAACGGGTCGACCTCCTGGTCGTACTTCTGGCGCCCGGCACGGGTACGCACCTGCTGCACGACCAGGGCGATGATCGCCACCGCGCCGATGGCGAGGGTGAAGAGGTCCGGATCGGATTCGCCGAACAGGGAGGAGAGGAAGCCGTTGCCGAGCGCGCGGTACTCCGTCGGGAACGAGCCGATGTTCGCGTTGCCGAGCACCACCAGCGCGAGCCCGCGGAAGATGAGCATGCCGGCCAGCGTCACGATGAAGGCGGGGATGCCGACGTAGGCGACCCAGAAGCCCTGCCACGCTCCCACCAGCGCGCCGATCAGCAGCGACAGGATGATCGCGAGCCACCAGGGCAGGCCCATCTTGACGGCGAGGACGCCCGAGACCGCGCCGATGAAGGCGGCGACCGATCCGACCGACAGGTCGATGTGGCCGGCGATGATGATCATCACCATGCCGATCGCGAGGACGAGGATGTACCCGTTCTGGACGACGAGGTTCGAGATGTTCTGCGGCCGCAGCAGGATGCCGTTGGTGAGGATCGCGAACAGCGCCACGACGGCGATGAGGGCGATGAAGATGCCGTTCTTGCCGAGGTCGGACAGGACCGTCGTCAGCCAGCGGGTGAACTTGTTCTCCGGCGGGTTGACCAGGCCTCCCGCCGCGGTGTCGGGGGAAAGGGTGTCGTTGGACATGTGCGTTTCTCCTGCCCTCAGCGGGGCTTCTCCATGGTCATGAGCTTCAGGACGTTCTCGGGTGTCGCCTCGCCGATGGGCATCTCTCCGGTGATCCGGCCCTCGGACAGGGCGTAGACGCGGTCGGAGATGCCGAGCAGCTCCGGCAGCTCCGAGGAGATGACGATGATGCCCTTGCCGGCGGCGGCGAGCTTGTTGATGATCGTGTAGATCTCGTACTTGGCGCCGACGTCGATCCCGCGGGTGGGCTCATCGAGGATGAGCACCTCGGGGTCCGAGTAGATCCACTTCGACAGCACGACCTTCTGCTGGTTCCCGCCGGAGAGCTTCCCGGTGGGCACCAGCACGTTCGGCGCCTTGATGTTCATGCTCTTGCGGTACTCGTTGGCGACCTTGAACTCTTCGTTGTCGTCGACGAGGACGCCCTTCTCGAGCTTCTTCAGCGATGCCATCGAGATGTTCCGCTTGATGTCCTCGATGAGGTTGAGCCCGTAGGTCTTGCGGTCCTCGGTCGCATAGGCGAGACCGTTGTCGATCGCCTCGGCGACGGTGCGCGTCTTGATCTCGCGCCCGCGCAGGAAGACCTTGCCCGAGATGCGCGAACCGTAGCTGTGGCCGAACAGGCTCATCGCGAACTCGGTGCGTCCCGCGCCCATGAGCCCGGCGATGCCGACGATCTCGCCCGCGCGGACGTTGAGCGACACGTTGTCGACGACGACGCGGCTCGGGTCCTGCGGGTGGTGGGCCGTCCAGTCCTCGACGCGCAGCAGCTCCTCGCCGATCTGCGGCTCGTGGTCGGGGTAGCGGTGCTCGAGATCGCGGCCGACCATGTCTTTGATGATCCGGTCCTCGGTCACATCGGCCTTGGCGATCGTCTCGATCGTCTTGCCGTCGCGGATTACCGTCACCGTGTCGGCGACCTTCTTGATCTCGTTCAGCTTGTGGCTGATGATGATCGACGTGATCCCCTGCTCGCGCAGGCTCAGGATCAGGTCGAGCAGGTGGTCGGAGTCCTCGTCGTTGAGCGCCGCGGTGGGCTCGTCGAGGATCAGCAGCTTGACCTCCTTGGAGAGCGCCTTGGCGATCTCCACGAGCTGCTGCTTGCCGACGCCGATCTGCTTGGCCTTGGTCGTCGGGTTCTCGCGGAGGCCGACGCGCTTGAGGAGCTTGCCCGCCTCGAAGTTCGTCTGGTTCCAGTCGATCAGGCCGCCGGCGCCCTTGCGCTCGTTGTTGAGGAAGATGTTCTCGGCGATCGACAGGTGCGGGCTGAGGGCCAGCTCCTGGTGGATGATGACGATGCCGCGCGCTTCGCTGTCGCGGAGGTTCTTGAATTCGACCACGTCGCCGGCGTAGTGGATCTCGCCGTCGTAGGTGCCGTGGGGGTAGACGCCCGACAGCACCTTCATCAGCGTCGACTTGCCGGCGCCGTTCTCACCGCAGATGGCGTGGATCTCGCCGCGCGCGACGCTGAAGTTGACGTTCGAGAGGGCTTTGACGCCCGGGAACGTCTTGGTGATGCCACGCATCTCGAGGATGGTTTCGCTCACGATCTCCGACTTCCTTGTGGGGACTTGGGTGGAGGCTACCGGATGCGGCGGTGGCGGGCAGACAGACCCGCCACCGCCGCCGGGAGGCTCGGCTCAGAGGCCGAGTTCCTCCGCGGTCCAGTAGCCGGTGTCGACCAGGGCCGGCTCGACGTTGTCCTTGACGACCTGCACGGGCTCGAGCAGGTACGACGGGACGATCTTGACGTTGTTGTCGTACGTCTCGGTGTCGTTGACCTCGGGCTCCTCGTCGTTCAGCAGGGCGACGGCCATGTTGGCCGCGACCTTGGCCAGCTCACGCGTGTCCTTGAAGATCGTCGCGTACTGCTCGCCCGAGAGGATCGCCTTGACCGAGTCGACCTCGGCGTCCTGGCCGGAGATGATCGGCCACTCGTCGCCGACGGTGTAGCCGGCGTCGGTGAGGGCGGAGATGATGCCGCGCGAGATGCCGTCGTAGGGCGACAGCACGGCGTCGACCTGCGATCCGTCCGAGTAGTTGGCCGTCAGGAGGTCCTCCATGCGGCTCTGGGCGGTCTCGCCGTCCCAGCGCAGCGTGGCGGCCTGCTCGATCGTCGTCTGGCCCGACTTCACGACGAGCGTGCCGTCGTCGATGAGGGGCTGGAGGACGTCCATCGCGCCGTTGAAGAAGAAGAACGCGTTGTTGTCGTCGAGCGAGCCGGCGAACAGCTCGATGTTGAACGGGCCGGCGGGGGCGTCCGCCGCGGCGGTGCCGTCCAGCTCGGTCAGTCCGAGGCCGTTCAGGAGCGTCCAGGCCTGCTGCTGGCCGACGAGGAAGTTGTTGAACGTCGCGTAGTAGTCGACGTTCTCCGTGTCCATCAGCAGACGGTCGTAGGCGATCACCGGGATGTCGCTGTCGGCCGCGTTCTGGAGCACCTCGGTCAGCGTGGTGCCGTCGATCGATGCCACGATGAGCGCCTCGGCGCCCTTGGTGATCATGTTCTCGATCTGCGAGACCTGCGTGGGGATGTCGTCCTCGGCGTACTGGAGGTCGACGGTGAAGCCCTGGCTCTCGAGCTCGGCCTTGACGGCGTTGCCGTCCTGGATCCAGCGCTCGGAGCTCTTGGTCGGCATCGCGACGCCGATGAGGCCGCCGTCTCCGCCGCCGTTGCCGCCGTCGGTGGCGCCGGGCGTGGCGTTGCCGGAGCACGAGGTGAGCAGGAGCGCACCCGCGGCGACCGTGGCCAGCATGATCTTCTTGATCTTCACTGTGGTTCCTTTCCCCTGGACATCTCTGTCATGGGTCTTGGTGTTCTTGGTGTTCAGTTGTGACCGCTTGTCGCGTCGGGGAGGTCCCGTGCGGCTACCGGCGGTCGTCGGTGGTCTGTCCGTAGACGTTCTGGTACCGGTCGTACAGCGCGTCGATCGACTCCTGCGGGATCGGGATCAGCTCGCCGCCCTGCCGGGCCACGTGCACCGTGCGGGCGACGTCCTCGAGCATGACGGCGGCCTTCACCGCATCCTTCGCGGTCGCGCCGATGGTGAACGGGCCGTGGTTCTGCATGAGCACCGCACGGCTGCGGTGACCGGTGAGGGTCTCGACGATCCCGCGGCCGATCGAGTCGTCGCCGATGATCGCGAACGGGCCCACCGGGATCGGCCCGCCGAACTCGTCGGCCATCGCGGTGATGACGCAGGGGATCTCCTCGCCACGCGCCGCCCACGCCACCGCGTAGGTCGAATGCGTGTGGACGACGCCGCCGACCTGGGGCATGTTCCGGTACACGTACGCGTGGGCCGCCGTGTCGCTCGACGGCGCCCGCTCACTGCCGGGCGTGCCGGGGATGACGTTGCCGTCGAGGTCGCAGAGGATCATGTTCTCGGGCGCGAGGTCGTCGTACGAGACGCCGGAGGGCTTGATGACGAACAGGTCTGCGCCGGGGACGCGACCCGACACATTGCCGCCGGTCCACACCACCAGGCCGTAGCGGACGAGCTCCGCGTGCAGCGCTGCCACTTCGGCACGCACACGGGCGATCGCCACCTCGGTCTTGACGCCGTTGACGTACCGGTCAGCGTCCCTCGTTGACACCACTGTGCAGACTCCCTTGTCCCGCGCTGAATCGCGTGGATGATGTGACGGTTCATGTGACCGTTCACATTGCGACACTATAGCCATGACCCCGACCGCTGTGTCAACTCCGCCGATGTCTCGGCTTCGTAACGGCCGTTAGAGGCGGGGGGCGCGGCCCGTCGAGGAGCGCACGAGGAGCTCCGGGATGATCGCCGGGATCGCGCGGTCGGTGCCGCCCCCGAGCAGCAGGTCGACGCAGCGCCGGCCCAGTTCGGCGAAGTCCTGACGCACCGTCGTCAGCGGCGGCCAGAAGTGCGGCGACTCGGGGATGTCGTCGAACCCGACGATGCTCACGTCGCGCGGGCAGTCCAGCCCCTCGTCCCGGATCGCGTGCAGGAGCCCCAGCGCCATCTGGTCGTTCGAGGAGAAGATCGCGGTGAAATCGCGGAACCGCAGCAGCTCGCGACCGGCGTAGTAGCCGAACTCGGCGGTCCAGTCGCCGAGGATCGGAGCCGTCGTCGGGATGTCCCAGGCGCTCATCTCCTCGAGGAAGCCGCGCATGCGCGCCTCGGCCTCGATCCAGTCCTGCGGTCCCGCGAGGTGGTAGATCGAGCGGTGTCCCAGCTCGATCAGGTGGCGCGTCGCCAAGCGGGCACCGGCGATCTGGTCGACGCTGAGGGTGTGGTCGGGGTCGAGGTCGGTCGACTGGAGCGTGACGTAGGGGATGTCGAGCCGCTGCGCGGACAGCGCTCGGATCACCCGCACCTGGGGGGCGATCACGACGAGACCCTCGATCGATTGGGCCATGAGGTGCGACAGCGCATCCGGGATCGCCTGCGAGTCGGCCGCGTCGATGTTGGCGGTCGACACCCAGTAGCCACGGGCTCGCGCCGCGGCCTCGATCGCGGCGATGGACGAGGCGGGACCGTACTGCGTGGCCGATGCCGCGAGGATCCCGATCGTGCGCGAGCGGCTGGTCACGAGGGCCCGCGCGGCGCGGTTCGGGCTGTAGGAGATCTCCGCCATGACCGCGAGGACCCGCTCGCGCGTCTCGGGGCGGATGCTCGGATGATCGTTCAGCACGCGGGAGACCGTCTGGTGGGAGACCCCCGCCAGACGCGCGACATCGCGGATGCTGGGCCTGCGTCCGCCGGCGTCGTCGCTCATGGCTTCTCCGAGTTCGTCGATGTGCACGGTCACACCGATTGAGGCCATTATGCACGGAAATCCGGAAGAACACCCCCAGGGAATGTGACAGTCACACCGATTCCGGCGACGGGGTCATGTGACAGCCGCCGGTTTGTCACACGGTCGATGACCCGCCGCGGCGACGGACGGCGTCCTATGCTGTGCGCATGGCCGACCTGTCCCGACATCTCCCGCTCAGCAACCGGGCCGCGCAGGACGAGACGAGCGTGACCGGTGATCGGCGCCAAGCGCTCGCGGAGGTCGTGCGGCAGGCGGACGCCCTGGCTCACGACGGCTCGGCTCACGACGGCCCGGCTCACGACGGCCCGGCTCACGACGGCCCGGCTCACGACGGACCGGCTCACGACGGCCAGGCTCACGACGGCCCGGCTCACGACGGCCCGGCTGCCGCTCGGTTCCTCGCGGAGGCCCGCCTCGATCGGGAGTTCGCCGGCCGCCCGCTCCCCGAGATCGCCGACGCCATCGCGGCGGGCGCCGCGCGCAGCATCCGCGCGCTCACCGATGCGGTCCGGGCCGTGCTGGCCCTCGCCGGCGACCGTCCGGTCGACCTCGACCCGGTCACCACCGGATCGGTGGCGCTCTACGCCGTCGGGCGCGCATCGTTCGACCGTCGAGCGGTCGTCGGCGGCTGCACCCTGCGCGCCACCGATGCCGGCTGGGAGTTCGGCCGCGGCCCCGAGCGCGCCGCTCCCGCGCGGCAGATCCTGGAGTTCCTCCTGGGGCTGGGCGACGTGCCGCCCCCGCTCACGACGCGGCGATGAGCGCGCGGTAGAACCCGATCCCGCGGAGCCAGACTCCCACGCGGATCCTCTCGTCGTGGGAATGGAGCGCGTCGCGCTCGGCGCGGGTCAGGTGGAACGGCGTGAAGCGATACACGTGATCGCTGATCGCGGTGAACCAGCGACTGTCGGAGGCGCCCAGCTGTATATAGGGGGTCGTCACGACCTCCTCGCCGAGGGCCGACGCGACCGCCGTCGCGAGTCTCCGCCACGCGGCGCCCCGCCAGGGCGACACGGGCGACGGGTCCGACCCGTGCCGCACCTCGATCTCGATCCGGGGGTCGGCGATCACCCGCCGCACCCGTTCCGTCGCCGAGGCGACGGTGTCGCCGGTGAGCAGGCGGATGTTGAGCGCAGCCCGAGCTGTGGTCGCGAGGACGTTCTCGCCCGGTGCGCCCGAGAGCTCGGTGGCGACCGCGGTCGTGCGGACCATCGCGTTCATCTCGGGCCCCAGCCGGGGGAACACCCTCGCGAGCAGCGGCCCGGTCAGGCCGAGATTGCCGAACACCCAGCGCAGCGGCTGCGGCGCGTGCGGCGCCACGGTCGCGAACAGCGCCCGCACGGGAGGGACGATCCGCGTCGGGAACGGGTTCCGGTGGACGCGATGGATCGCCCGCGCGAGGCGGGCCGTCGCCGGCACGGCGGGCGGCGTGGAGGCGTGACCGCCGCCCTCGCGCGCGGAGAGCAGCAGCGTCATGACGCCGCGCTCGGCGACTCCGACCATCGCGGTGGGCACCTCGACTCCCGGGATGACCCCCTCGACCACGGCCCCACCCTCGTCGATCACGAGCCCGGGCCGCACGCCGCGCGCCCGGAGCGCCGCGACGATCGCGCGCGCTCCTCCCCCGGCGGTCTCCTCGTTGTGCCCGAAGGCGAGGTAGACATCGCCCGCGGGCCGATGTCCTTCCTCGACGAGCCGCTCCACGGCCTCGAGGATCGCCACGAGCGACCCCTTGTCATCGATGGCGCCGCGCGCATGGATCTCGGCCTCGTCGCCCTCGCCCACGATCTCGGCGCCGAAGGGGTCGTGCCGCCACTCCCCGGACACGACCGGAACGACGTCCAGGTGGGCCATGAGCACCGTCGGACTCTCGGACGCGGTCGGCGCCCCGCCCGCCCAGCGGTACAGCAGCGAGTGCCCCTCGATCACCTCGCGCTCGAGCACGGCGTGCAGTCCGGGATAGAGACGCCGGACGGCGTCGAGGAACAGGTCGAACGGCGCCGGATCGATGAGCGCCTCGTCGGCGTGCGAGACGGTCGGGATCCGGAGGAGCTCACGGAACCGCTCCACGGCGTCCCGGGCGTCGGAGTCGGCGAGGTCGATGGTCACGATCCGAGCCTAGGACGCGGCGGCGGCGGCTGACGCGCCGTCCCGGGGTGGATAGGCTCGACCCATGACCGGACTTCGCTGGGGAATCCTCGCCACGGGCGGCATCGCGCACGCCTTCACCCACGATCTGCGGACGGCGGGGCGCGACGTCACCGCCGTCGGCTCGCGCCGGCCGGACGCTGCCCAGGCCTTCGCCGACGAGTTCGGGATCGCTCATGCCCACGCCTCGTACGAGGCGCTCGTCGAGGACGACGACGTCGACATCGTGTACATCGCGACGCCGCACAGCCGTCACTTCGAGGATGCCGCCCTCGCACTCCAGGCCGGCAAGCACGTGCTCATCGAGAAGCCCGTGACGCTCGATGCCGACGAGGCGAAGGCGATCCAGGACATCGCCGCCGATGCCGGGCTGCTCGCGATGGAGGCGATGTGGACCCGGTACCTGCCGCACATGATCCGCATCCGCGAGATCCTCGCCGCCGGCACGCTCGGCGACGTCCGCACGGTGTTCGCCGACCACACCCAGCGGATCTCCGCTGATCCGCAGCACCGACTCAACGCCCTCGCGCTCGGCGGCGGAGCGCTGCTGGATCTCGGCATCTACCCGATGTCCTTCATCTGGGACGTGCTCGGCGCCCCGACCGGCATCCGCGCCCTCGGCCGCCTCGCCGACACCGGCGCGGACAGCGAGGTGGTCGCTTCGATGGTGCACGCAGGAGGCGCCGTGTCGTCGTTCGTCACGTCGTCGCGCGGCGCGGGACCCAACACCGCGAGCATCGTGGGGAGCGACGCACGCATCGACATCGACCGCGTCTGGTACACACCGACGACCTTCCGCGTCGTGACCCCCGACGGCGAGGTGCTCGAGGAGTACCGGTCAGAGGTCGACGGGCGCGGGATGCAGTACCAGGCCCTGTATGCCGAGAAGCTGCTCGCCGAGGGTCGCACCGACAGCGACCTGCTGCCCTTCGCCGAGAGCGTCGCCATCATGGCGGGCCTGGACGAGATCCGCGCGCAGGTGGGCGTCGTCTACCCCGAGAAGCGCTGACGCGATCGCAGCGGACCTCGCCCGCGCGCTCGCACTGGGGGCGGGATCAGCCGTCCGTCTGCTCGTTCCTGCGACGGGCGAGCTCGGCGCGGAGCCGCTCCTCCTCGATCTCGCGCTCGAGGTCGGCCAGCTGCTGCTCGGTCGACCGGTGCTCGCGGCGCATGGTCGGCGGGGCGGGCGGCGCCGAGGCCCACGGCGCGAACTGCGGCGTCCGCGGCGCCGCCTGTCGCTCCGGCCACTCCCGCCCGAGGGCGAACCAGAGGATCGAGCCGAGGAGCGGCATCAGGATCACGAGGATCAGCCACACCGGCTTCGGCAGGTGCTTCACCTGGCTCTGATCGCGCAGGATGATGTCGACGATCGCGAGGATCATCACCGTCACGACGAGCAGCGATATGAGGAGCGGCATGCCGGGAGTCTATGAGGCGGCTGTGGTCGTCCGCATCCCCCGACCAGCCGGTCCCCCGATGGCGTGCGGAGCCTGACACACTGGAGCCATGCCCGATCCGCAGAATCGCGTCGCCGTCTATCTCGACTTCGACAACATCGTCATGAGCTGGTACGACCGTGTGCACGGCCGCAACTCCTTCGCCCGCGACCGACAGAAGATCGCCGAGGACACGACGGAGCCGGAGGTCGCGCAGCGCCTGAAGGATGCGACGATCGACGTGGGCGCGGTCATCGACTACGCCGCCTCGTTCGGCACGCTGGTGCTCACCCGCGCTTACGCCGACTGGTCGTCGCCGGTCAACGCCGAGTACCGCTCGCAGCTCGTGGCGCGCGCCGTCGACCTCGTGCAGCTGTTCCCGGCCGCCGCCTACGCGAAGAACGGCGCCGACATCCGTCTCGCCGTCGACACGGTCGAGGACATGTTCCGACTGCCCGACCTGACCCACGTGGTGATCGTGGCCGGCGACAGCGACTACGTGCCGCTCGCCCAGCGCTGCAAGCGGCTGGGTCGGGTCGTCGTCGGCGTCGGCGTCGCCGGATCCACGGCCAAGTCTCTCGCCGCGGCCTGCGATCAGTTCGACGCGTACGACACGCTGCCCGGCGTCCAGGCGCCGGAGCCCGCCAAGAAGCCCGAGTCGGCGCCGGCCTCCCGGCGCAAGCGCGCGGTCACCGATCCGACGGCGGATCTGCTGGCCCGCGCGCTGCGCCTGGAGCAGGAGCGCACCGACGACGACTGGGTTCACCTGTCGGCGGTGAAGAATCTCATCAAGCGGATGGACCCGTCCTTCAGCGAGAAGGGTCTCGGTCACCGGTCCTTCTCGGACTTCGTGAAGGCCCACCCGGCGGTCGCCGAGCTCGACGAGTCCACCAACATCGTGCGGGTCCGCCTCGTCGGCGACCGCTGATCTCTCAGCGGCGCGTGCTCCACAGCGCCCACGCCACGAGCACCGGCTGGAACAGCAGCCGGCCGTAGCGCGCGCCGTCGCTGTCGAGTCCGAAGCCATCGCGCTTCCCGAGCGCCTGGGCGATGTTCCCGGGGAAGACGGCGACGAAGAACGCGGCCAGCAGCGCGCCGATCCGTCGGCGCTCGCGCGGCAGGGCGACCAGCGCCGCGCCGAGCATGATCTCCACGGCCCCCGATGCCACGACGACGCCGTCCTTGTCGATGGGCAGCACGTCGGTGACCAGGTCGGGCACCTGCGCCTGGAACTCCCGCCGCGCCCAGAACAGGTGGCTGACGCCGGCGAACACCATCGAGGCTGCGAGCAGCCACCGCGCGAAAGTCCTCATGTGCCGAGCGTAGCCGCGACGTCACGTCGGTAGGCTGGAGGAGTGAGCGAAGGGGCGCAGTCTGCGATCGTGCGGATGCCGGACGGCACCGTCAAGCAGGTGGGCCCGCTCACCGGCACGCGGGTGTGGACGGTCCCTGGACGGGCCCATCGCCCTCTCGCCGCGCCGCGCGACGACCCTCGCCGGCTGAGCCCGGGTGAGGAGCGTCGGCTGTGCGCGTTCTGCACGGATCGGTACCTGGAGACGACGCCGGAGAAGGCGCGGCTGGTCGGCCCGGAGTTCCACGAGCTGCGCCGCGTGCCGGCGGATGAGGTCGAGGACACCGTCGCCGAGTTCCGGCGATTCGGCAACCTGTTCGAGATCGTCTCGGCGGAGTACTGGCGTGAGAATCACGGTTTCCGCCAGCCCGCGGCGATCATCGAGTGGGCCCAGGACTATCTCTCCAACCCGGTCGGGCGCGCGCACCTCGAGAAGCTGGCCGCGATCCGCGCTGCCGCGTCGGGGACGGTCTCCTCGCTCGAAGAGGCGACGCTCGACCTGCTCGGCGGGTCTCACGATGTGATCGTCGCGCGGCGCCACGTCGCCGATGGCGCCGAGCGCGACGACGAGCTCGTCTCGTCGGGCGCGCTCAGCCCCGACGAGCACGCCGCCTACGTCGCCTTCACCGTCGCCGCCCTCGCCGACATCCAGGCCGCGCAGCCCCATGCCGCGTACGTCTCCGTCTTCAAGAACTGGCTGCGCCCGGCCGGCGCCTCGTTCGAGCATCTGCACAAGCAGCTGGTCGCGATCGACGAGCACGGTCCGCAGACCGATCGGGAGCTGCGGATGCTCGCCGCCGACCACCTGCTCTACCAGCACCGCATCATCGACCTGTCCGTCGAGCAGGGACTGGTCGTCGCGGCGAACGACGGTGCCGTCGCCGTCGCCGGCGTCGGGCACCGTTATCCCGCCTTCGAGGTGTTCTCGACCGCTCCGGCGAACCTTCCACAGGATCACTCCCCCGCCCAGGTGCGCGCCGTGTCCGATCTCGTCCATGCCCTTCATGCGGTCACCGGCGTGCACGTACCGACCAACGAGGAGTGGCACTACCGTCCGCCGCAGGCACCGTGGCCGATGCCGTGGCGCGTGGTGCTCAAGTGGCGGATCTCCAACCCGGCCGGTTTCGAGGGCGGGACGAAGGTGTACGTCAACACGATCGACCCGTGGGAGCTGCGCCGTCGCGCCGTGGCGGGCTTGACGGAGCTCCGCAGCCGCGGAGCGATCGCACCCGGCATCCGCCTGGGCGACGACGTGTCGGCGGATGACGCACGGCTCCGCTACGCCGAGGGGATCGATCGCGAGTGACCTTCCCCTTCGAGCACCTGCGACGCCGCCCCGACGTCGAGGCGCCGGATCTCGTGGCCGTGGATGCCGCCGACCGCCTGCTCCTGGACGAGTCGGCCGATGCCCGCGCGGACGTCAGCGGCGCGAGGACGAGCGCACCGGGGAGCCTGGTGGTGATCGGGGACACGCACGGCGCGCTCACTCTCGCGTCGATCCACGCGGGGGCACGAGGCGTGCGGGTCCACCAGGATGCGCTCACCGGGGAGGAGGCGCTGAACGCGAACGCCGACGCGCTCGGCCTGCCGCGGGAGTACGTGTCGATGCCGCTGTCGGCGGTGCTCGTGCAGCGTGCGCGCGTGGTGCTTCTCCGCCTGCCGCGCTCGCTCGACGCGCTGCGCGACATCGCAGGACTGATCTCCGCGCACGCGTCGCCTGACGTCGTCGTGTATGCCGGTGGCCGCATCAAGCACATGTCGACGGCGATGAACGATGTGCTCCGTGCGCACTTCTCGTCGCTCGATGTCACGCACGCGCGTCAGAAGTCGCGTGTGCTCATCGCGCGCGGCCCGCACGACGGCCGCGATCCGGTGCCTGCGGCGCGTGTCGTCGACGGACTGCAGATCCGCGCGTTCGGCGGCGCGTTCGCCGGGGCCCGCCTCGACATCGGGACGCGACTGCTGCTCGCCCACCTTCCCGCGTCGCTCCCACCCGGAGCCGGCACCGCCGAGGATCCGCTGCTGGACCTCGCCTGCGGTACGGGGGTGATCGCCGCGCACCTGGCGCTGCACCATCCGGACCTCCACGTGATCGCCTCCGATCAGTCGGCGGTGGCGGTGGCCTCCGCGCTCGCCACGATGACAGCCAACGGCGTCGCCGACCGCGTCCGCGTCGTCCGTGACGACGCACTGCGGTCCCGGCCCGACGCCTCCGCGTCGTTCATCGCCGTGAATCCGCCCTTCCACAGTGGCGCGGCCGTGTCGGATCGGGTCGCGCCGGGTCTGTTCGCCGATGCGGCGCGGGTGCTGCGCCCCGGCGGTGAACTGTGGTGCGTGTGGAACTCTCCGCTCGGCTACCGGAGCACGCTCGAACGCATCGTCGGCCCGACGCGGCAGATCGCTCGCGATGCCAAGTTCACCGTGACGGCCTCGACGCGTCGCTGAGTGGTCATGCGCCGGGGCCTGGACGAACCGCGGCCCCGGAGTGAACCGCGGTCAGGGATGAACCGCGGTCAGGGACGAACCGCACCCCAGGGACGAACCGCACCCCAGGTACGAACCGCACCCCAGGGACGAACCGCACCCCGGGGACGAACCGCACCCCGGGGACGAACCGTACCCCAGGGACGAACCGCACCCCAGGTACGAACCGCACCCCAGGGACGAACCGCACCCCGGGGACGAACCGCACCCCGGGGACGAACCGTACCCCAGGGACGAACCGCACCCCAGGGACGAACCGCGCTCAGAACGGCACGCCGGGGTGGTGTTCGGTCGCGGGTTCCGGGTCGGGGGTGAACACGAGGGTCCGTGCGGGGCGGTCGGGGTACTCCCTCCCGGTGGGGCTGGTCCAGTGCAGCACCCCGTCGGGTGTCTGTCTGACCCGCCACGCGGAGTGGTGTTTGAGGGTGTGGTGCCGTCGGCACAGGTGCGCGAGGTTCGTGATCTCGGTGGGTCCGTCGTGTTCTCTGGCGGTGGTGTGGTCGATATCGCACCGGCGGGTGGGGATCCGGCAGCCCGGGAACCGGCAGTGCTCGTCCCGCACCCGCAGGGTCCGCTTCAGCTGATCCGACGGCCGGTACCGGTCCACCGCCAGCACCGTTCCGGTGACCGGGTGGGTCAGCACCCGGTCCCACCCGGAGGCGGTGCCCGCCAGCCGCAGCGCCGTGGGGGTGTCGATCGGCGCGTGCCCGGTCAGGTCC